>Ga0065711_1007242_pt1 | contig 33060 bp, 20 predicted proteins | sample Hoacrofraction12_FD_59098 | JGI IMG/M metagenome (GOLD analysis project Ga0065711, IMG submission 59098) | Hoatzin crop microbial communities from Cojedes, Venezuela - Epithelial fraction 12 v2 (version 2) | ecosystem: Host-associated > Birds > Digestive system > Esophagus > Crop | place...
GGGGTGGGTTCCCGCGCCGTGACCCCTTGCCTGGAGCCGTCGGGAGGTGCGCGGCGGCGCGGCCCGGGGCAGCGGCACACGGCTGGGGAGGCCCGCGGAGGGGGGACATCCGCGGCGCTTCACGCCTGCTTTCCGGCCCCTGCGAAGCCGATGGAGAAATACAGCTCGTTGGTGCGTGGAGAAGGGTTCCGCCGTGGTTGCGAGCAGAGCCGAAGGCGCGGGGATGCGCTTCTCCTCTGCCCGCAGCTGTGCTGGCTCGGAGGTCCGTTGGTGCTGCTCCCGTCTGCCAGCAGAGCTGGAGCTCCCCGAGCCGCTTTGGTCACAACAGGCCCATCCCCGTGGCTCGGTCTGAAGGGCTCAGACCTGCTTCCTTCTGGCTGAAACGGTTCAGGGAGTGAGTTGGCAGATCTGAGGGAGAGGTGGTGATGAGCTGCTGAGGACAGTGGTTGCTGGCTGGAAGGGAGAATGTCTTCAGAGTCTAATCCTGACCCTCAGCGTGTGGCTCACGTAGCATGTGAAACATCTGTCTCAAAAGCTGGTAATGTCACTGAGAAGTTATTCAAGCAAACGAAAGTGGAAATGAGGAAGCAGGTGGCACAGGGGGTGGTTGTTGGCTAGGAGAGAGGTGAGGGGTCTGCAGTGTAGTGGTGAGAGCTGGAATTTCCTCCGTGCCACCTGGAAAGTGACCTCTAAATGTGAAGAGGGGTAGGAGATGCTTCTTGAGAGCTCCTGTCTGGAAACTGAGGCGGTGTTTGAAAAGAGTGTGTTACAGTATGAAAGAGCATTCTTTGAGAGGTAGCTTGGTGGAGGGATAATTGTACTGTTGTAATACAAAAATTTTAAAACTGAATTTACATTAGTTTCTGCATGAATTACCATTTGAAAAGCCTGACCTCGTGAGAAACAGTAGAGTATGAGTGCTGAAAGTCAGCAGAGCCATGATTTTACCTGAACTGGGAAACTAGGTTTTATGGTATGATTCGAAGATCTGGTAGGAAAAACCTAACAGTACAATGTGTACTGTTCAGCAGGTATTCTTTATTGCAGCGCCGGGCACACGGGGGATTTCTCCTCCAAACGTGCACACCAGACACCCTGTTGCTTCAGGTTAAATACAATCACACATGTAAATACTCATTATATTTCTAGGGACTAATTAGCATAAGTAAATATCTTTCACGCATGTCTGTTAGCATCTTTGGGTGGTCTTCTGGGGTCCCAAGATGAAGGCCCATCCTCTTCATCACGCTGTTCACTGATTGACATTCGTTTCTGCGCAGACTCAGTTCTAGCATCACGTATATCATGTCCTTTAGGTTGTTTTGCTCCGGTCTTGTTGCTCTCTGGGTGCCTCCTTATCTCTGTAGCTTGGCGCATTTGCCCTCCCAAGGCCGAGCAGGCTGGAGTAGAATTATTTAGGAGTCTCTTTTATCCCACAATTATCCCAATTATTTGCTGAGAACCAAGACCACTTTTGTTTCACTTAATTATTTTGTCTAATGACTAAATGATAGCTTGTGCCCATGTGCTTCCACTACATTCCTTAATGAGAAAACAGGGATTAGTGTAACAGTTACATCGTTAGATCACTATGCATGCAGAAATACAAGTTACAGTACTAAAGACTACTAAAAACTAGAAAATATTAAAGCTTTTTGTTATAGTTTCACATTTGTTACAATATCCTCTATCAGGTATTTATTACTGGGTCAGAAAGAGCAAACAGACCAGCTAGCGAGTGCACATCCTAACTTTATAAGCTTACTGTTAGCCAAGGCATTCAGGATTTGGCACGGAGGGGAACAGGTCAAGCGCAAAGGATGTAAACTTGTCCTGGTTTAAATGAAGTTTACCAGATACTGTTAGTTTTTCATTAGCTGGCATTAAAGCAACAGATCTTGTAGAAGACATGTCTTGATGCTCTTATGTAGATCACGTAGAAACGCTGTCAAATTTGTCATACTTCTCAGCGACCTGGCAACATAAATCAGGTATTAAAAATGTGAAGCTATAGTAGCACTTAATGAAGCTGATTATCAGCACTTCTGAGAAATCAGAAAGTGTTAGCCTATCTTCACTTCCTGTGGAGAGGGGCTAAAAACTGTTTTTCATTGGCGTGCGAAGAATTGTTTTCAAGTGCCAGCTGAACTCTTTAGAAAACAGGCAGTAGAAGTAGTTGAATTTGGAAGAGGAAGACTTAATAAGCGGTTCTATAAAGTGGCTGATTGGATCCCACCTCCCCCCTTCTTTTTTTCCCTTGAGTTTGTAGATGAGCTATCAGTCACCGAGACTGGAGTAAAACTCATCACTGAAGTCTAAAAGCCTGAAGTAAAATGCTACAAGTTTGGGGTAACTGAAGCTAAAGATTTCCTTACGTTGTTTAATGGTGATTTGAAAATATTTTTCTGGAGCATTTGGAGCCAGGCTCCTATTCCTCAGAAGTATTTTTTTCAGCCGTCAGATCGGGTGCCTTTGAACTTAAAGGTCTAATGCTGAAGGTTAGCAGTCTGTGCGCTTAGACTGCTTTGATAAGAGCCAAGGATGCAGCTGCATCTTTGTCCGGGCAAGTTTTGGTGTCAGATAGACCTGTGCAAGGAGAGCAGAGGCTGTTACCCACCTGTGGAGTGTGTAAATTCCTAAGAGAAGCTTTGGACTCCAGGCTGAATTCACGTAGCCTGCCTTACTGTGGGAGTTCACTTACATCTTTAAACTTTCAGAAACTGTTGCACTGTATTACCTCTAATCTGGGATACCTCCTACATTAGATCAAAGCCTACTCACTTGCGTATCTGTCACCTGCAGTTTCACATGTTACCAAACTTCTTGCGCTCCTGTTTGTTCACTAAAAATGGAGTGTGGGTGTGAATACTGCATAACTGATTATGCTGCTAGCAGCAAGCAAAGTACAGAGTTCGAACAGCAAAAGAGCTGCTGTGTACAACCCCTTTGGGCAGTATACCAAAAGGGTAGGTCCAAAGTATTTTTGATTAAATCTTAATACAGCTAAGGCTGTCCAGTATTTCATAATAACCAGTCAGAGGAATGTGTTTACAAGTTAAGGAGTGAGGAAAACATTGGTGCACAAACATTCTTGAGAAATGTTGTAGATTATCCTCTCGTTAGAGGAGTTGTGATTCTTTCTATTTTAAATTATAGTTCCTAGAATGAGAAGTAATGGTTCTGTGTTTTTTGTGAGGGTACAAAAGATGCCATAGTAGATCTGTGAATATCAATAAAAATCTAGCTCTTTTTTTAAAGTTTTGAAGTCAAAAAAGGAGACAAGAATACCTGCAGGAGTTAAATAGTTAATTTTCCCAGTCTAATTTTTTGACAGGCTACTTGCCATATGTGGAGCTTTCTCAGAACTTACCTAGAAAGGATGATGAACTCTGTCCCTACAGGTTCCTTGCCTGACCCTGGCTCCAAGACAATGTTTGGAATTGTTGCAGTGTGTCCCTCGGTGTGGGCAGCCAGCTCAGGTACCAGCTGTGAGTTAGATCCGTCTGCTCGAGGCTGGCTTGTGTTTTCTCGGAGCTGAGATAGGCCAGCGTGGGCTGCACGGATCTGTGATACAGTCAAATCTCTGGACTTAGCCTTACCATCCTTGTTCTCAGCAGACAAATAACTAAGGCAAGATAAGTGTTTCCCAGCTGTGGTTGGGGATGCTGAGGAATGATAAGGTAGCATACAAGACCCTGAATGCAAGATGATGGTGTGGTATTTATCACAGGCTAACAGGATCTCTAGAGTCACTAGCACATGCATCAACTGCAGGCTGTGTCCTTGAGCTTGTGTTGCGCTGTGATTAAACCAGGTTCCTAATGCTGTGTTGGGAACATGGTCAATAGCAGTCTAAATACTTCTGGCTTATTTTGACTACCAGAAAAATGCAGTCTTCTGGTTTTGCTAGGAAAACAATTGGTGGTGATTGATTTCAGATAGAAAAGCAGTTGTTAGTGGAGGGTGTTAGGAAGATGCAGTCCTTGCACCAGGGCTAGTGTAGCTGCGCAGTACTTGCAGCAGTGCTTGTATTGTAACAAGTTTGGATTTGCCTGCTTTCATCACTTCTTCCTCCCTGATGTACAAGCATTTGGCTTTTAGACGGCATCTTACATGGCATGAACACAAATGCTGTTGGAACATTGGAAGATTTTCTCTCCGCTCAAACCTGAATATTTTCTCCAGCACTGCTGGCTGCTGGCTTACTCTGTGAAAGAAAACACAGTTGAGGACAATGAAAATTCTTAGAAATTGGCAAGGCCACACTCAGTATTGCTTAAAGGTGGCTTTTGTGTGTGTTTCTTCATATTACATTAAAAAACCCAACCAAACAGAGAAACCCTTTGAATTACTCGTCTATAAAAGTGCATGCTTTACAGCTGAAAGCAACTTCTGGTTCAATACTCAATGTTAGGGAAGTTTGGAGATCTTTTTTAATCTTGTTTCACTTCCTCCTGCCAGTTTCAGATACCTGAGTCTGCTGTAATTTATAAGTATGTATCTATTGCTGAGTGCTTATTAATGAGTTCCAACATTTTTACATCCTTACTGAGACTGCTGTCAAACAAACCTGTGTCCTTCCAGGCCCTTAGTAGGGAATGCTTAAAGAAAGGCGAGTGGTCACCAGCTCTTCTCAGGTACTGAGCCCAGGCCTCTTCATTAAGTAAAGACCAAGTTTTGAGAAGAGTGCTATAGGCTGTAGGGTTGATGTGGTGGTTCTCATAATAAAACAGTTTCGTGGTGGAAGGAGACTCTGGAAGTGGCATTACTGGAGCACTTCTCTAGTCCTTTTAGCCAGAACTGGTATTTCACAAATTAATTTGCCCTAGCAAAAGGAGATGCACGACTACAACAGGTCTGTAGGAGAGAGAATCAAAGAGGAGAACTTGGATTTTGGCACAGGTTATTTGCTGACTACTGTGAAAGGATCTCTTCAAATTTTGCTCAGTCAAAGCTTTGTATAAAGCTGTCTGACAGCCTATCTTTGCAAGCATGAGGCTAGCAAAGTCTAAATCTTACTTAAACCAAAATAAGAAGCTTTCAGAAGTTAATTTTGCTAACTCTTGCAGCTATTTGCTTAGGCTCTCAAATTCGATGAGGGACTGTATTGTTGATGAGCAGTGCACAAATTATACTTTGAGGGTGTTATTTGCTTAGAAAAAGCAACTCCTTGCTTCCTTTATATTAATTCCTAGTTTGGTGCAATCGACCAGAGTGCTGGGAGGAAACAAAGTCTACTTTAGGAAAATCATCAATGCATGATCTCAATCACTGCGATAACTCCTAGTCTTTTTGTATCAAAAATAGCTACATGATTTTGGTTAGAAGTGAAAGTTGAATTAGTAAGGGTGGAAGCTATCATCTGAGATGTTCAGAACAGCTTGAGGATGATGGAGCTGCTTTAAAAAGCAGATTAAAAAGCTGTTAAAGTGCAAAGGTGCTAACCCATGCTACTACTGGCATCTGCGTCATAAGAATGACTTGGAAGCATTGTTTCTTTCCTTTTCTTATGTTACTAAGAAATAGCAACTGCTCTTCTGAAGTGTTAACTTTCTAATCACCAGGCAGGGTATGGGTGATTGTAAAGAGGAAGTGATAGCTTTTAAGAGATAGTCTTAATGCAAAATATTTAATGGACTTGAGTAATGTGCATTTCTCACTGAAATGGTGGAAAAGTGACTTGATTCAGAAGCTGAAAGTTATTGTTTTGAGGCAGTGTGTACTCAGCTGTATTGATTTCAAGTTTTAGAAAAGGATAGTAGTACATTAAGGGTGGGTGTTGTCTTCTTTATTTTTAAGTGGTCTTTTAAAGAATAGCCCTTAAATGAATTACAGAATGAGAATGCTACCTTTATATCTTCAACCTGATGAATTCTAGTCCTGATGCAAGATACCAGTCCCCTCCTGTGCTCTTTTTCTTAAACTCTTCCTGGCAATCCTAATGATGTTTAGCAAATCTATCCCTTAGGGTTTTTTTTTAATTCTAAATACCAGGCGTTTTTTAAGCTAAAAGTAAATAGAACAACTCATCTCAATGAAGCCTCTTGGCAGTGTTTCCAGGTACATGTATTTACAGATCATTTAGGTTTCCATTTGGGAATGAGGAAGTTGGATTTAAACAGTAACGAGAAGGCAAACAATAGTTTGGAGAGGAAATTTCAAGTAGACTCAAAATAACCTTAACACTGTCTACATGTGTGCTTTTAACTTCTTGATGTAGATTCCCGTCAAATGTGCCTGTTGTAGGAATGTTTTTAATTGACAGTAACTTTCCACTTCCTTGATTATTCTCTTATATCCCTCCTCCCAGGATTTGACATTCATGTGAGCAGTATAATGCTAAATGTTCTCAAGACTGTTTTTTCTTTCCTTCCAAGGACTGATTCTGGAAGGTTACAAACTAAAGTAAATTTTATAAAGAGCCTTAGCACACTGTCCAAATTGTCTTGTCAACTTCTTTCCATTCCCATTGGACTGGCTAATGAATCCTGTTCGTATTTAGGCCAGAGGAGCAGTGGTACTAACATTGCTTGCCCGTTCTGTTTGTATGTCAGGGAGTAGAGGCATGGCTTAGAGGAAATAACACTGAACTAGATATGATGTCCTTTGTGGATCCATATATCAATATTTGGGTCAGTAATGTGCTGGTCTGGAGGATGAGGTGCTTCTGTTACTAATATTCAGTATCTGGCTTACTGAAGGATGAGTTGCATAGAGGAGCAGTAAAAATTCAAACGTTGGACTTCCATAATGGAATGATTTGCAATTACATTTTTATAAACATGCAAAACACTTAATCTGCTATAAAACAAGCTGTGATTTGCTCTACAAAGCTGGAAAGTTCTGCATCTTGAATTTGACTTACAGCAGCTGGAGCCAAGGAGAAGGAATTAAAGGGATGTAACGTAGCAATTTCTGAGGTGAGCTGAAACAGTATTTCAGTTTCATACTTGGTGAAACTCAATGTCTGAACAGTTTTGAAGAAAACTCTTCAGAATTCAAGGGTGGCTGTTCTTAGTCCTATTATTCTTAGAGTACCATTGAAGTACTATTATTATGTTGTTCCTCTAACTATTATGTTTGAGTAGCACAAAAGCTAAGAGGATTGGAGCTGATATATCAAATAATGAACGGATTCAGGTGCAAGGGATGGTGCACTTACAACTGCCTTCTCTCCACTCTTCCCACGACACAGAACAATCCGAGTATGGCTGAAGAGAGACAGTGGACAATACTGGCCCAGCATCTATCACACCATGTCATGTAAGTACAATGCTGGAGATAAGTGATGGCCAAGCATACTATGGGTTTTGTGCCTCTGCTGTGTGTGGCAATACTTCCTTCCCATTTTCCCAAGTGCTGGATTCACTCGATGGTCTTGAGTTTGGGAACTTTACGTCAACTCTAGCTCAGACTTTAGTTTGAAACTAGCTGCATAGTGAGTGAGATCTAAGGCAGCTTTCTGGCAGAACCAGATCCTTCACCAGGTAAATCACAGTCGATCTGCAGCTGAAGATATCTCAAATTCTGTCAGAACTCATCTGCTGAATAAGTGAGCACTAGCTGAAAGTTCAGACGTATGAATATTCTCCACTAGCTGAAAGTTCAGACAGGAGCATATTCTCTGCTTTCCAAGGTGTGCGTTTTTGGGTTTTTTAAGCATATAGATTATTAAGAAGGGAATACTGAGAGTAGGTTCAGTGCTGAGTAGATCTTGAGTGTCATTGTGCTTTTTTTATTTCAAAATATCACTCAGCCTGGGTGCTTTGCTGTAACTCTATTAATGTAGAGTTGCTGCCTAGACACATACCACATATAAAAAGGCCCCAGCTCTCTCAGCCTTTCCTCACAGGAGAGGCGTTCCAGGCCTTGGATCGTTTCTGTGGCCTCCTCTGGCCCCGCTCCAAATGCATGCAATTACATATTTCCATCTAGCACTGTCCTCTCTCTAATGATGCAGTCCTCAGATGTAAAGAATGGAATATTGTGCTTGTGTACAACTCGCGGCTCCTTTGGAGATCATTTCAGTGAGCTCAGGTTCTTGGGTGTTACTAGCTGCGTATGCTGTTGCTGCTAGCTAGGCTTTCAGCCTGTGTACAGTTCCTCTTACCCCTTGTGGCAGGGAAGCATGTTTGCGTATGGTTCCTAGCAGTACATCTGAGCTACTGTAGTGGTGTACTATTCCTCAGCTTCACATAGGGGAATTTAACTGTCTTGCAAAGGGATGTTATCTATGCAGCCTAATTTCTGTCGAGCTACTTAATCTTAAACAGCTTTTGTCCTGACTGGAAGAATTTGTTTTAATAAGTAATGTGTATTCTAGTTCCTCTGTTTCAATAACTGTAATGTGCTTGCTTTTTTGACAGCACCATGTTCAGCCATGGCTTATCATCATGACAGCAGACGAATATTTGTAGGCCAGGATAATGGAGCTGTCATGGTAAGTTGCTGTGACTTTTTTCTTTAGAATTCAGATTAGAATTGCTTAGATTGTGAGCACCAGGTGTTGCTGGGAGCTGATAATTTGTTTTGTTTCCCTTCTTTTTGGAATGCAGCTGCTACTAAATGTCTGAACTTCTTGGCAGTTCACCTGAGATGTACATGGGAGGACTGCAAATAAACAAGGGTTCTTCTGGCTAGATGTGAGCCAGCTGGCCTCAAGAAGCCGTTGAGCCATTAGTGTAGCAGTGGACCCAAACTATTGCACTCAGTCAAGGAATTATTTTGAGGAGTACATTAAGCTGGGCAGAGTACCATAGTGGTGCACTAACCGGGGTTGTGAGCTGCAGCTAGCTTGCATCTGGCCAGAAGTATTTGGTCTGCCTATATCTTGCCACGCACGCGTCTCTGGGTTTTCCTGCTGCAGATCTTTTTATGATGTGGAAATTTCAACGCTGGCTCTAAAATTACAGGAGACAGGGTTGGTTTCTTTCTGGGAGGTCTGCCTTCTGTCTTTCTATACTCTTGCTGTGATTTCTCTCCCTCTTCTGGAGAGCAGATACATGTGGCAGAACAAAAAGTGAGTCTATTCTTCCCCTCTTTTTTTGGCAAAGGAAGGGAATCCTGTGACTCTCGGATGCTTTAATGGTTTCCTTTCTCTATGGAAATAAGTTCAAAATAGCAACTGTCCTTTAAGGTGCCAGGGTGCTGCATGAGTGTCATAACTACTGATTCTACTGATAACTACTGTGAATAGCCTACACAGAACTACACAGAATAGTGATTCTAGTGATAACTACTTAAAGTGGTAAGCTGAGACTTTTAAAATTTCACTAAGTGTGATGGATCAAATAGAGCCTTTCATTTAAATCTGCCCATTATGAAGTCTTAGATACTTAAATCCTGAGTTCTACAAGATACAGTTTTGTTCATTCCTGTTGAGGACAAATGAGATATTATCTCTTCCTATAATCTCCCTTTAGCAAACTTAGTTTTGAAAGGATGCTCCATGTTGAAAATGTAGTTCACTAATAACCTTAATTTACAGTTGGTGTGTCAGTGTGCTATGCTGTAGCCTCAGAAACTGCTAGTTTTTAGTGAGCTATATTGCTGCTGTGCAAATTGTGGCCTGTGAGATTACTTCTGTTTTTTGGGTATCAATATTGCTTATGTCACTGCGGTATCTTTTCTAACAGTGCACTTTGCTTTTAGGAGTTTCATATTTCAGAGGACTTTAATAAGATGAACTTTGTGAAGACCTATCCAGGTAAACTCTTAACCAGTGTCTACACTAACATTTGTGTGAAGGGGAGGCATGCAAAATGCTTGGGAAACTGGGCACCATAACAGATTAATCAAGTCCAAGTATGCTTTAAATCTGACTGACTTTCTAGTTGTCACTTCGTTGGAGATAACTGCCATAAGATATATGTTCTGTTATTGGGTAATCCTCAGTCAGGTGAGTCTGAGTTGCGGTCGTCATCATCAAGTTCAGTACGTCATTAGCCTGCCGGTACAATGAGCCAGAACTAGTGAGTTCAGATTTTGCTTTTCAAGTGGAGTAATTATACTGCATGAACGTTAGAGTAAGAGCTTTAAAAGTGCATTTTGGTATTTGTAGTTTCCATCCTTACTTTCTGTAATCACTGTTACTTCTAGCTGCAGAGAAGAGTCCTTGCCTCCTCTTCATCTTAGGAGAGCAATAGGGATGAAAAAGGTCTTATTTTTTCCAGTACATGGGGAGTAGGGATTGTTCTAATATTTGTGGAGAAGCTAATTTCAGCATTTGTCTGCACATCTTTAAAAGAAATATAAAACTTGTTTGCTGGCTAAAATTGGAATATTAACATCAAAGTCCTGAAGGAGACTCTTAAATACTGCAGATTATGTAGTGAAACAAAGAGCAGTTTGTCTTATGACTTCCTGACACTGATAGAAGCAATGTTCTTGCTTAGGAGAAAAAGACCTTGTTCTTAATGCAACAAACCCCCCCCTTTATCCTAGGGAAGATGACTCCACAACTCATTCAAGGGAAGTGCTTGCATCTTGGGGGCCAGGAGGGGTTTTTTTCTAATGCTCACGTAACTTCTTGCTTAGTGGCAGCATTCTAAAGAAAGCTAGGTAGGATTTGGTTGCTGTCACAGGTGTAGCAGTTTGAATGCAGTGGACTAAATACACTTTCAGGTGCTTAAAAGCATGAATCTGAGCATAGCTCCCCTGGGGTCAGGAAAAAAGACAGTTAAAGAAAGCAATGAACGTTTTTAGATGTGTTGCGTTCTCGCCAGAAGTCCTGGCTTAACTGGAGGAAGCTGAGGGTTTGCCTGTTTCTTAACCAGAGCATCTTGGGTATCTGGGCTGAACTCAGCTTCTCTCTATGGGAGAAAAGCTTAAATTAGCCAACTGACATGTTTGGTTCACTTAAGCTATTCAGAAGGCAAATACCAAACAGAACAGTGCTAACCTTTTAGTTCAGCCTAGAGGCAAGTACAGTATGATGGTAAAAACTTCTCCCTGGGCCATTGCTTAGATATCATCTTCAACCTATGTCTCGCTGAATTAGAACATAAGAACGCATTACTTTGATTTTTAGGAAAGACTAGTCTGAATCTTTTTCTTCCCACAGCTCATCAGAATCGAGTGTCTGCTATTACTTTCTGCCTGACATCAGAGTGGGTGATCAGCACTGGTCATGACAAGTGTATCAGCTGGATGTGCACCAGGAGTGGGAGTATGCTGGGGAGACATTACTTCACCTCTTGGGCTTCATGTCTACAGTATCCTTTGAAAAATGATTGCTACTCTGAAAATGGAAAAGTACTTTCTTCCTTTATCTCGATTTGTTCCCTCCTTTTTGTGTAAAAAGCTAGAGTAAAATCTCTTGCAAGTCTGCAAACCCTTTTTCTGGTTAGATGTTTAATGCCTTTATTTCCGTTGGCTGTTGTTAGGTAGTAGAAGGGGATGTTGTGACCTCGAGTTACAGAAATCGTGGTGTGTACTAGTTCCTAATTTTTAGATGTTTGTCTGTAGCATCTTGTGAGGGTGACTAGTAACTCTATATGTGGCCTGGCCTGTATACTTCCTGGGCAAGCCACTTTGTTTAACAGATGTCAGTGTGCATTGGAGTCCTTCTAGAGCATAAAACATCATGAAAACCCTTTGGACTCCTTTAATTGTTCTGTCTTTGCTCGTGCTATCTTTTTCTGTCTTTAAGCTACAGGGTATTTGAAACTTTATTCATTACTAGTAGTAATCTGTCTGCTTGCAGTTTGCTTTCCTGCAGACTGCTTTTAGCTGCAGCATTTGTAGCTTAAGAACTCCGCTTGTCTATTCAGCTGTCAGTACTTCCAGGCATTCTTTATCCTGTGTAAAAGACTTACAAACCTACTAGCTTAAAATGTAGTTCATATATCAAAGCTTTTGCATGTGGGTCAAATACTAAAACTATTAAATTCTAGAATTATTTTTTAGCACTTGGTGGCAGTTTAGATGTGGCCTGACAGTAACTGGAGGTACTGGTTGGTGTATGGGATTAATGGCCGTAATGTTGTAGAAGTGGCATGATTCAGAAGCTGAAAAAGGTCGATTACATATCTTGAAAAAATAAAGACTTCTCTAGAATTGCTGTATGCCTGTGTAGTGTGAAGAAACTAGGAGGAAAGCTGACTGCTTGGTTGCCAGCAGCGTGCCTAGCCTTCTGAGGTCTCCCATGGGTGCAGACCCTGCCTTACTGGCTGAAGTGCTAACAGGTTTGTATTGCTGTGCTGTTGCTCTTTTTTAGTGTCCTTGTTTTAGAGTTCAGGGGGTTTGTGTCCCACAGAACATTTCACGTGCAGCTCACCTCAGCTGAATGGACCACAGAACTGCATTAATACTGGGGATGTGTGCATGTTAGGAGACTCGCTCACAGAGCAGTCTGGTGCCTCTGAGCCTCACTGTGTGAATTCAATGGGTTCTATAGCTAACGCTATTGCAAATAATGGAACAGTGCATTATGAAAAAGGAGAAAAGAACATGACCTTTTCTGTCAAGATAAAAATAAATTTCCACTGAAGACCATGACATTTGAAAATGCATTGTAATTGATCCTGCATGTGGAAGAACTAGCTTTCTGGTGTGTGGACTAGGTGCTTGGTCTCACTAGCAGGAGGTTCGTTAGGAATGTCCCTATGTGTAAGCTTCTGAAAAACACAGCAGAGTGCCTATTCTTTACTGGATTAGTGGGGATAGTGCTAGCCTGAACTTCCAAGATGAAGAAAGGCTCACATGTTCAGGGACTTAGTGGATTTGTTGAAAGCAAATTGTTATCTCAAGATTCTGAAGGCTTAAGAGATTTCAGAATGTTATCAGATGGCAAAAGCTCTGCTTTTTCACTTACAGTGGTGGGCTTTTTGGTGCGTTGAATTTTAAAGTTAGGCTTTTCTGTTGCGTAGAACAGGCTACTTTGCTAGCTGCTGCTTGTGTTTTTGTGCGGCTGCAGGAGGCCGGGTGAGTTGATACACAACTCTTGGGTTATGTGGTGTCAGCTGCGTGGGTTTTTTGTAGCTCTTGCTTATATCCTAAATAGCAAAAGCCTTCTAAAGGTGGCAAATGATCTGGTCCCATCCAGCTTGCTATGCTTTATTTTCTGGAGGTAGTAGTTGCACAGTGACAAAAACTGAGGATGAGAAAATTGTTATGGTGTATAATGCTTTTGCCCGATGTGCCACCTTGTTAATAGATCCCATGTTAGGATGTGGTATGGCTTTTATGTTAGCTCTAAATGACAGACCCCTTTCTGAAATACTGTTCAGTCTTCCATACCGTGCTCAAGGACCTGCATCAGTACACTTAAGAGTGAGAGAACAAAAACAAAAAATAGGTGGTTTCACCTGCTCAGTAGCTAGAACATTGGGAGTGTACTTCCACTGAAAGGCAAACTAGCTGTGCAGGCTCAACATCCTTGTATCTAAGTTTTCCTGTTCTGGGGGCATCAACTAATATAACATGCTAGAAAACTAAGTTTATGAGAGCAGATACTAGGCAAGAGTGAATGCCACCCAGTATCCAGTGAGGTGCTCCTAATGGTAGCCCTGCACTGCAACAAGTAGCCTGAGGAGTTCTGGCATCTCTTGTGTCTATTCTGTAAATATAGAAATGGTCTAAATCTACTTGGGTTGCCTTACAATAGGGGATGGGTTATCTCACGGCTTCTCCAGTGGCTTTCTAAAACATTTCTCACTTATCTTCCATACTGTCTTACTTACACATGTAGAGAAGGATGAGAAGAGAGGAATGAAAATGCTTAACTGTTACAGTCTCCAACATTCTTTAGAAGTAATTGTGTAGATGTTTATCTGGCATATTAAAATTTCTCTTCCAATTTGTTAAGACTCTGTAGCTGAGACCTGTGCTATCTGTTTCAGTCCCATAAAATGCTCTTACGTGCAAATGAGGCTTCTCCTTGACTGGTGTTCAGATATGATTATGAAACTCGGCATGCATTTGTTGGTGATTATTCTGGACAGATCACTCTCCTGAAGCTTGAGCAGAATACGTGCTCGGTTATCACAACACTCAAAGGGCATGAAGGTAAAGTAACTCTCCCTCGTAATTGCACTTGACCCAGATTACAGGACCTCTTCTGTAAATTGGGATGAGACATTCAGTTGGATATCTACCTCTTAAGCATAGATATTGGATAAACAACTAATGCAGGGTAGTAAGTTATCAAAAGCTAGCTCTACGTATGACTGCCTTTCAAAGAACAGACACATTCTTGATGAGGAGAAATTTTAGCCTTATAAATACTGACAGGTATTTTTATTATATTTGAAAAATAAGGGTAAACATATGCATTCAATTAAACACAAGTTATCCACTAGATGGCCACCTTTAAAAACTTTAGTTTCCTCAACATTGAAAAGAAAGGATGAAAATGTGTTACTTTTTTTTTTTTCTTCCTGGAGACCTGGTAATATTATAATAATACCTAAAACAGCTTTAGAAACCTCCAGTCTAGATTCTGAAAAGCCACTTAATTCTTCCCAATACAGACTTTGATGTTCTGATCAGTCTTTGTGAAACTCTAGTTCAGTGTCTTGTGTTTACCTGAAACTAAGCTATATGCAAGAAAACTAGAGAGCCTTTTAGAACTAAAACTGTATAGTCAAAGACAAATGTCTCATCCTGTGCAGTATAGCTGAAGTCCTTATATCAGTTGAAGAACCCAATAGTCTGTAACATGATATGGAGCCACTGTTTGCTGTAATGACTAAGGGAAGTGTGCAGATCACAGAAGAATATGTAATTTAATAATATGCTGAGAGAAATAAACAAGACTTAATGCCTCTCACCATGTGGCATTGGCTACTTTCAAATCAGCTGACTAGTTTGTGTTTGGGTGAGGGCGAGTTACTGGGTCATAAGTCTCTGATCCACTGGAACAGGCTGCCTTGTTTAATAGCTGTAAGTATAGGGTAGACTTGGTTAACCTGGGTAGACTCCTGATTTACAGATGAGTGTAGAATGATAAATCTGGCTTTGAATGAGGGAAGCAAGTTGAGATTTGCAAATGATAAATGCCTCTTCTACTTTCAAACAGAATTTCACGTTGTTTCAGTTAAGAGCAAAATAATTCTCCTGGCTCTAGATACTCCTTTACCTCTGTATTCTTTTGTACTAACTAGTCTGTGTTGAAATGCAGCTCCCTGATAGATATTACTGTTAGTCTGAAAGCAGTATGTCTCAACTTGGCACTATGTACAGTGTGTATTCTAACTATTGAGTTGCAGTGAGCTTCTAAGCACCAACTTCAGCAGTGCTGTCCGCATAGCAAACAACTTTGGCTTGGGGGATTGTGATCCTCAAAACAAGAATTGGTCTAGTACAGAAGATGATTAAATTTGAGGGGCAGAAACATGTTTCTCTTCAGTTGGTGTAATAGTGGCTCCTTCATCTCTTTTCTTGCTTTAAAAGAAAAGAACCACAAAAAAAACCCCACTGAGAACACCCCAACAGATTATGTGTAACCTTTTTTCCTACACAGTATTTGCATAATATTCTCAAGGCCTGGTAACTCTAAACAGCATCTAGCTCTTTGAGTGCAGCTGTGTTTGCCAGACTTCAAAAGTCTGACTTCGTCTTGTCTCCTTTCTAGCTCTTGCCTAACTGTGACTTCATAAGCAAGCATGGTTTGCTTTGCAGTTTAAATGGTTTTAGAACTTGTCCTTACACAGTCATCTTCCAGAATGCTTCATATTTGACAGCCTATTCTGTGCAATGCTGAGATAATACTCAAACTGCCTTTTATGGTGCGGGTGGTCACTCTTCTCTCGGAGACAACTATTTCCAAATGGGTCAGTCTGAAAACAGTGTAGCCCTAAAGGAGGCAAGAAAAATTTCTTGCTCCAGAGAGCTAGAAAGGACTTATTTGGGCTGTAATTACCATTTGTCTTGCTTTCAGACTAACAAGGCTTTTGATGGCAACTGAGCAGTGGAAGGCTGCTTTAAAGGGAAGAATGTCTGTAAGGGAATAAAATGCTCCTGCAACTTCAAAACTATAGGCAGCATGAGTGACAAAATTACTTCTCTAGTGTCCTGTCTACCTTACCATGCATATGGGTTTAAAATAAGACTGCTATTGTCAGATGACTCGTGTTTTTTTCTATGTCTGACTAATGAGGTGCAGAGCCAGGTTGGGCCTTCAGAAATCTAGTGTTGTAATTTCGTACCTAGTGGCCAGATTTGTTAACAGCAGTGGAACTGTCGCTTAGCTTCTTATTCTGACTATTTGAAGGTTGTAAATGGTTATTTAAGGGAGTTGGTTTATCTGTGAACGCTGCGTGCTGTCCTGCAACCACTGACCAAGCACCCTGCTGTATTGTAGATACTCGTCTCTGCTTGGCAAGTTTTAGTACTTTTCTTCTTCCAAAGATCGCATAGCAGCCTGCTGACTCTTTAATGACTACCGAAATACAAAGGGCAGAAAGATAGTAATTCGAACTTTCTGGCTTATTCTTTGCATCCAACTTTCTTCTTAGATATATTTTATTCTGTTGTCAAATGCTCTTTGCCTCTCTAGCAGGACTGTATCTTGTGGTTGCGTGCTGTCCTTTGCCTTAAGGCTTTCAATATCTGATACAGCAGTAAGGGAGTACCTCGGGTTTCACTTTAATAGCCCAGAAGAGCATTATTGTGTTGTGAAATGACTCGGATCTAACTGCAGAATGTTCTTTCCTAGGAAGTATTACTTCCCTGTGGTGGGATCCTGTTCAACGACTGCTCTTCTCAGGTGCCTCTGATCACAGCATTATCATGTGGGATATTGGTGGAAGGAAGGGGCGAACGCTGCTGCTCCAGGGACATCAGTATGTAATGGTGTCGTATTTTTTCTACACATTCTGTAATGAACACAGAGTCCCAGAAAGACTAGATAGCATGAGAGGATATTTGAATCTTTTTGAATAAGGAAGAAGATAACTTTTTGCAGAACTCTGAAGACTTTGAGGCAGAAGAATAATAATCAGTACTAGGAGAGCGTTACTGACAAGTGGTGGGTTTTTTTGCTCATGTTTGATACTTGTAAACTAAGGATGATGAGAATATCACATAAAAGTAGGTTATAGGAAGAGATGAGTAAAAATCCTAAACTGTCTTGCTTCAACTTAATGTAAAAGTTGCATGGTTCACTGAGTTGCCTGTGAGGGTGGGTCTAGAAACTTCATGTGTAAGCATGTTCATGTACCCATGTAGAATGAGCTTCAATATGTTCCTATTCTCTGTCTCTTTCTCTAAACTGATTGGCTAAATTACAGAGGTGGGACTCTAGACTTCAGAAAAGCATGTCACATCTCCACTGTTCTGTGGATTGTGTAGATGGTTGTCTGTATTTAATCAACTCTTTATTTTTACAGAGACACAACACTAGCTGCCGTTTTTAAATCCAGGGCCTTAATTCAGTCTGACAGGCAGTTTGCCAATGAAGGTATATTCTGCCTAGAAATGCAGTGGTAGTAGAGATCTTCTTTATGTTTAAAGATGTATTTGTATAGTGCATTCTCCTCTTGTCTAATTCCATAGATGCCTTCATCCACCTTTGATCAAGACTGATAGCCTTAGCCCTAGAACTCTTGTTAAATCTTGAGGATTTAGTTTTATGGCTAAAGAACTAATAATACAGTACTGGTTACAAAAAAGTAACTGAAGTCAGTGACTGGAGGACTTTATACTGGTGTTACTGCTGCATCATGTATCCTGGTGAAGACTTATAATACTGTTAGTTTCTCTTCAAACATCCCACTTAGCATCAAACTTCATACTGAATGGGAAAGTAAGTTCTTTTGAGAAGCAGAATGGCTTTTTTAGTTCAACTTACATGTTGCAAAGCAGTCTAATAGTGTTAAGATCCTGTTAGTTTCTTAGGGTAGGCTTATTTTGCCATGACTCCTTATTTAGGATTAAACTGTCTTATTGGTGAATGCATGCTTTGCTTTGCAGCTACAGACTGACTTACTGTGATTTGTTAGCAAAGGTGGAAGCTCTGTCTGCTTCCTAGCTATATCTTGAAACAAATACTACTTTTTATTTTTCCATTTGTCTCTGTTTTGATAACTGTCTCTTCTTGCCAGCACAGAATAGTATTTGCATGCACATTCTGAGCCAGCTGACACTCAGCTCACTGTTAATGCTTACTGCCAGGAGATGTTAACATGAAACTGTACCTCTGGTATTCTGGTCAAGCCTGCAAGCACACTGTTCTAGGCAACATCCTGATGCTAGGGTAGTGACGGCATCTGTTCACTCATCTTCATAGCTCTACTTAGTAGACTTAGAAAAGTGTTTGGAAATCAGTTTTGGTTTCCTAGGTAGGTTTACAAGGATAAATTGGGTTTTGCTGGGAAACTAAGCTACAGAGTAAATACCTGTGGGTAAATAGCATCTACTTTGTTTGCAGTGACAAGGTGCAGGCTATCTGTTACATCCAGCTGACACGGCAGCTGGTATCTTGTTCAGCTGATGGAGGAATTGCTGTTTGGAACATGGATATCAGCCGAGAAGAGGTAAGATCATGTTCTGGGTCAAAGAAATTTTTTTTTCCCCTTTTCAGAGGCTGATGTGGCTTTGCTTAGTTAGTTCTGAAGGCTGTTTTCCTCATATTGCCTGAAACTTTAAGGCTGAATGATATTATTAAAACCTCCTCTGTTTTAGTGGCTGTCCACGCTGCATTTCAGTAGATAGATTCCTGGGACAGAAGTGCCGGACAGGCTTGGGACTGATTAGAGGCTTGAGACAGTGTGTTCACTGGAATGGCTGCAACCTATGCTGCTGGAACACTCTAAAGCAGGCAAGCCTGCTGTTCTTGAGGTGCAATTCAGAATGTAGAGATTCAGTCCCCAGACAACATTTTCTTAAAGACCTCGGTACATAGCAACTGAGCCTGCCATGCACGTCCTTTCTGCTTCAGTTCACATCCATCATAGGAGCTGAAAAGATGTATATTACTACTATCTTTGGTTAAATCATAATTATAGGAGTTAGTTTTGATTGCTCCCATAAAGCAGTATTTAAGGCTCAGCCTTCCTTCCCCTGTTGCTTTTCCTTAAATACAAGTGTCATGATTAAGAACTTTTCTGACATGTGTTGAGCTGTCAGCTTAAACACACTGAATGCTGTATGTGATGCTCCTAACGTTTTCAGCATGATGATCTCTCTTCAGAACTTCTGTGATATTATGAGTCTTTGTAATTGCAAGGAACTGACTTATAATACAATTGGGAAGACAAGATGTGGCTGTTTCTCTTCTGGATCTGCACACAATAATTAAGGGATCTTCTAAATAATAGACAGTTTTAATACAATTAAAATAATACGGTTAACTTAGAATAGCCGTGATGTCTGACAACTCATTGGAAAAACACAATCAAGCCAAATCCAAAAGCAAAGAAACTAAATGTTTGAAGAATGATGAAAATACTGCCTCTAAAGCATTAGCTAGCGAGTCATGTTATAGGGTATCTTCAAATACACACTAATGCACGTAAGACTAGAAGACAGACTTTTTTTTATTAAAAAGAATGGTAACTCCACTGACAGTTGTACTATTTATCTTGGGCAGTTCCAACTGTATGTTGGTAATAGTGTTGGTAGTGTTGGCAGGTTTTTACCTCCTATTTAATGCCTGAAATTAAGATGAAAAGAATAGGTAGATATCCTGCTTTTTTGTTAGAGGGAGCCAGAAAGTGGATTGTCTTCTCAAAAATGCTATTAAGTGAAAACTGCTATTGTAAGTAGCTGAAAGAAGCAATATGGAACATCTCACTTGGTGGAGAGGTGACTTGTTTCCTCTACCCTCCTCCCCACCCCCCACGCTGGACTTGTTACTAATCTTTACAGTATTTTCCACTAGCGTGGGGGAAGGAAGGGGATGCAATCAAAGTTCAAGATGGACATCTGGTATTAATAAATATTCATGGCAAGATGGTGGTGCAACTGACAGTACTATTGTTCAATTACTGTCAACAATGGATGGAAGCAAATTGAGAAGAAAAGCTACTTTGCTCTTCCAGCTTTCCTCCTGCTGGGTTTCAGGGAGACTCCCCCATCAGACGTGTGACATTGTACAGAATATACATGTTCTAATTCAAGTCTGTGTACTGAAAATATTATGCCTCTCTTTCTATCCCTTGCGTACTCAGTTAAGTATCTGAGAGGGCTGAAGTGTATAAAAGCTCTAACTATTTTCATTTGGACATTTATGGGAGGAAGAATATGTGGGTGGGAGAAGGGATGCTTAATGAAGATGTGGGCAGTATGGAAAATGCAGTTCTTAATTATTTCAAACTGGATCCTAAGGAAGCAGAAAAGATATTTACTTCAGAATTTACTTCTGGACCCTGCCTCTTAAAGGGGATGACTGCCTCATAGCTTCTACAACTTGGATTACACTAGCCCTTAAAAATCATCTAGGCAACCAGAGCAGCAGTCTTTGAAGGCCTGCGGCAAGTTTAATAACTTAGATGTTTGATGTAGTTTTCTTATTAAGGCAGTAACATAACATACTGCTGTGGGTTTAAAAAGTATAGGAGGTGTGTAGGTAACAAATAACTGTAGGCTTGGGTTTGGGGTTTTTTGTACTAAAATTCCTATGTACTATACCGTAGGCAATCTATTGTTAGAATGTCCAGAGTTGAGACAGGGCATCTTGCCAAGTAAAACTTTACTTTGAGTTCTTAAAGCAAACTTTCTTGGCTGTCGTATGAGGAAAAATAATTCTGATTGTTTGCATTTCTTGCTCTTTTGTAGGCTCCTCAATGGCTAGAAAGTGATTCCTGTCAGAAGTGTGAACAACCTTTCTTCTGGAATATAAAGCAAATGTGGGACACAAAGACATTAGGGTTGAGACAGGTGAGATCACTGGTTTGAGTGTTTAGATGTACTTCAACACTTAAGCAAAATGCAAACAGAAAACCACTAAAGCCGTTAGATCTTTTGAACGGTTGGTTATTTTGTGTTGCTTTGAAGCGAGGGTTTATTGACAGGTCACAGGTTCTAGGCAGTGCTAAGAAATTTCCAAATTCTGTGGAAAGTGTTGCATCAAACTTCTATCATAGGGCAAAGCAGGCTGTGCTAGGAGTGCTCTGCTGGATTTCTCTGTGTATTTCTGTACACTGGAGTTGTGGACAGCTAATCCTGTCATGTGAAGTGGACACAATGCCCCATAACTGAGCAAATTGCAGCCTAACAGGTTGTAAGGTACTCAGTGCAGTGAAGCAGTGATGGCCCTACTCTTACTGGGCTGGAATGTGAAAGCTTCCCAGATAGCTTTCTTTCTGGAGGGACTGGACAGGCACCAAGGCACTCGCCTGTTTCTGGCTTCCTTAGACTGTTATTTTCTTGGTTGCTTGTTCAACCCTCTTTTTTTCGCTGCTCCTAGAAGGAGCTTGCAAAAGGAGAAGAGAATGGGTGGGGAGAATGTGGAGGTAAATGCATTAATAGCCAAGAAGACTGTTCAGAACTACAGGGTCCCTGGTCTTTGCTTGAAGTAATGGAAATCTTCCTAACAGGTTGCAAAACAGAAGCTTTGTTGTTGTTGTTCAGTGAACACTGGATAAGGCGGTCAAGTGGCACAACATAGTGATTTTTTTCTTTTTCTTCTTCCTTCATGAAGCATCATTGCAGAAAATGTGGGCAAGCAGTGTGTGGCAAGTGCAGTACCAAACGGTCAAGTTACCCAATCATGGGATTTGAGTTCCAGGTCCGTGTCTGTGATTCCTGTTTCGACTCAATCAAGGATGAAGAGTGAGTATTAAGGAGTAATAAATTAAAGTAATACTACTGAGGTGCAGAAACACTTGTGCTTGCTCCCCATCCACACACAGTGCTACACAAACACACCAAGCTGATGCTCTGCTAATAGGCCATCTTTGCCTTGGGCACTCAAAGCACTGCAGTGACAGAGATCCCTCAACTGGCTCTGCAAGCTGATTTGGCTCAAATGTGATATTACAACAACTTTTTTATCCACCTTATTTCTTCTTTTCCATGAGTCCAGATTGTCTCAAGATTTCCCTTCAAGTAAAGGCTATTGATTGCACTTAAAATGCTAAANNAGTGCCTGACAATGCNTCGCAGTTGCCAGGATGTATATGCATCAGCTCATGTACACTTACNGAAAACTGTTTCTACGGGAATATTCTTCACAGTCCAACGTTGTTTTCCTCATGCAAGCAAGTTCGGTTAAATGTCATTTGCGGTCTCAGTAAGCTGCTCTTAGCAGTGAAGGAACCCCCTTTTTATCTTGTTACGAACAGCACTTCACTGTTCACCGTCTTGTCACCTACTTGGACACCTGGAGTGCTAAAGGACCAAAGTAATCAGATGCCAATTTTTGAGATGTTTGGGGTTTGGTGTGTTTGTTTTGTTGTAGTTTGTTGGGATTTTTTGTTTGTTTAGGGTTTTTTTGAAAAAGGGAGGTGCTGTGCACTGGTTGACTCACTATGGCCAGGAGGAAAAAATGTAGCTGAGCTTGACTTTATAACCAAGACTAGAATTATTTACTAATACAGTGTCCCCCTTCTGCTCTAATATTATGAACAGTCAGACTGCAGAAGGCCAGGAAATGTCACACCTGTATAACTACACAAGCAATGTCTTAGCATGACTTGGTAATTTAATTCTGTCCTCTTTAATATGGCACTGCAGTTCTCAGGACTGGTTTATTAGTACTTGAGCAACTTAATTTTCTTGTAAGTTTATTTTGCGCAGTTATAATGATGCTATCAAGGTTCATCTGATAGCTGGCTTTCATTTGAATTGTTCTCTTGCAGCCGTACTTCCTTGGCAACCTTTCATGAAGGAAAACACAACATTTCACACATGTCCATGGACATCTCCAGAGGGCTAATGGTGACTTGCGGGAGCGACCGGATTGTGAAGGTATTCATGTACCTATTGACTCCATTTATTAGAGATATTTAATGGGGAACAAATGTTTGTATATACTTTTTTCTTTCTGACAACTGTCGCTACAAAGCTAACTGTTGTGGGCAGCAAGAATTGTATTTGTTGCAGACTGTTCTTCCTGCAGCTGAATGAGGAAATGACCTTTAACTCCACTGTATGGAGTCTAGCTGTCAGAACTGGTTACTGTTGGTGTCCTCTGGGCAAAAAAAGCAGGCATCAGTAGTAAGAGAATCTGCCAGTGGCCTTAAAGACACAGACATGATGAAACGTGTGGGCTGCCTTTACTCTGAGCAACCTGGCTTCTTGGAGCACTGCCACTAAAAGCCCTGGTAATATCAGGGACATGGAAATGAGACTGATTTAGAATATTGCTGTGCTTAAGCTATACGTCCTTCATGCATGCTAGAACTGAAACTGTTCCAGTCTGTCCCTGTTTTTCTGTAAGTGTGTTTATAACAAACTGCATAGAACTTTTTAAAACAGAGCTACAGAGAACTGCCAGAAGACTCTCTTGAGCCCTGAGTTTGGCTTTTGGCTTGGAAGGGTGGTATAACTCTTTATGACATTTTCCTCAAGTATAGTTTAAACAGGTTTTGCTGCCTTGTGTCCAGGGATGTCTGTCTTTGCTTCTGTGCTTCTTACAGAAATACCTTTTAGGTCTTATAGTAATGCTATGTAATTCTCCACAATATTTTCTTGCAGATCTGGGACATGACGCCAGTAGTTGGTTGCAGCCTTGCAACTGGCTTCTCCTCACGCTGATCTCATACCTGACAGGTTTATGCACCTTATGTACAGCAATATGCACCGAATGAATGGAGTCCTTCTTAAGAATATTACCGCAAACACTGGTTGCTTGATTCTTCTCCTGCTGCTGTTCCAGGATGGACAGTCACCTTTATAGAGCACGGCTTTTCTGTTGGGCTGACCAGGAATCTCCTTGGTGTGGAAGTGCAGTTTCGCAGGCTCTTGGACTAACGTAACATGGCTTACCTGCAATATGACACCTTGATGAAAGGACCTGTTGTTTCTCAGTTTACATATGTAGTGTTAACAATGTGCTATCTCTGTTGATATATCTTGTACAGATACCTTGTATCTAAAATATTATCAGAGTAAAATGAGTGTAGTAAACTCAATTTGTGCAAATAGTAAAATAACTTATTTTCTCTTCCAAAAAGCAGTTCTGTAGAAATACTTTTGAGCAGTCACTGTCTAAACTGCCTGCAAAAGGTATGTTGGTTATTCCTATGGAAGGAGGAGATACTTCAAAGTGGCAGGTAGCTTCTTTCAGATGAGATAGTAAGACAGCCTTTGATCACACAAGATTTCCTTTATTGGCTTTCTTGTAGCATTTGTCTTCGAGTACAGTTATTAGTGAAATCACTTTTGTGGGACGGTCGTTCTGTTTAGGTAGCTGGTGAGTCTTCAGACAATTCTAGGCTCTTGTAAGTAGTGTTTTAGCATAGCTAATAAACTTGTGTAGTTCTTAAGAAAACGTACAGCCCAGCTACTCTAAAAACAGGCTGTAGGTATGAGCCATATACTTTGACAACTCTATAATGCTGTTAGAGTGGGAAGCTAAGCAGATCTGCCTTGTTAAATGCAATGGCTAAGAAAAAATGGCCAGCTAAATTTTAGAGACTTTTTCCTGTGGAAAGGCTGATGTTTCATTAATGGTGGGTAACCTGTTTCTGTTAAAGTGCAGCATAAATTCAGATACTGCCTTGGTGTTGCTTAAAACACTGAGCAATAATTACTGAGGTACAGAACAACTGCTTTTTTCCCTGGACCTAGGTCTGTTAATCCTGAGATCTATATTGATCCCTTCCTGTTTCAAAGCTGAGAAGTATGAAGAAGAGCTGGGAGGCTTTTATGACTGTGCAGTTGGCACGTACAAGAAATACTAGTGAGATATTGTCAATAAATTGGTCTGTTGTGTGAATTTCATAATTTGAACATTGTGAGGAGAACTTATTTTGAAATTTTGAAAGCAAAGGTAATATGTCACAGAGTTTAAGCTTGGAGCTATTCCGATTTTTCTGAAAACAGATGCATATGTGTGAGGACAGAAAACATGGGTGGGTCAGCTGGCTCAGAATAGGCGGTGTTGCGCAACTGTCAAAGGTAATAGGCTCTTATCTGGCAGCAGACTTAAGGGTTAGACTGTCTTTACAGCAACAATCCAGTGGTGCTATGAGTGTTAGTGAATTCAAGTCCCCGGTGTGTAACTTGACACTAATAATCTGCGTGGGACCATGCTGTGGGCTGAAATAGATGAAGATCATGGTATCGTTAGTATGTCATGATTCACTTGCATTTTAAGCCAAAAACCTGATAGTCTCCAAAGGGCATTAGAATCCAGAATACTGTTACTGTTATTTTGGATCTGGCTTTGTCTACGTTTCCACAGGCCTTCTCTGGAAGTTTTGCGAAGAGTCTTTTAATTTGCTAGGCTTATGGAGGCACTGAAGAATAAACAAAACCCTCTTTTGTGGGAATCCCAAAACGTGTTTTGCCTTCAGTTCAGGGTTTAGCCCTTGTCACACTGATATAATTCATCCCTTGCTGCACGCTGTATAGCTTACATTTTTTGTGAAGGCTTATTTCTAAGCTATTGAGAGAAAATCGGCTTGTACTGGAAAAAAAGTTGCAGCTTTCTGCTTTGAAGGCCTTCACCCTTGTAAATCAGGAAGGGAAATGAGTGGTTGAAGGGGTGAATAAGCCCTGATAACGTTCTGCATTCACTTTCAGGCTTCTTATCTGGCTCTGGAAGAGAATGGAAGCCTTCTTCCTCACAGCATGTAAGGCAGAGCATGAGTTGTGTTGCTAGATCCTACTGTGCTGTGGTAAGGAGGATCTAGGGTCATGAGTTAAGCTGGGAGATTGATGTAGATGTGGGACGAATAGCATAGTTTTCAAACCAGATGTTCTGAAACTTACACCAGTGATACTGAGATGTAACTGCTTTGCAGCAAGCACTCCTGAACTTCAGCTTTTTTAGTTCTCATCAGTCAGTGTGCCCCCTGCTCAGCATGCAGCTCCCCCTCTTCCCTGTGAATACCTCCTCTGCTTCTTGACAGCCACTTACATTACGGTTTTGCCTCTAGATAATATATTCTCTACTACATATTGTTAAATCTAAGGAATCTATTTTCTATAATTGATATACTTAAGATAGTGTCAGTTCAGATATAACAAGACAATTATGGCTGCTAAATCATTAGTCATTTAAGTATATTCTTGGTGTTGAATGAGTAATGCTTACAAACCACTAAAGACATAGTGTTTTTGTTTATAAACAACTATTTTGAAAGCACATACTCTCTCATGAAACTGAACTTACTTCAACTATGTTAGCTCAAGTGTGCAATTACTGAGAAGGCTTGATTTGAAGCATTACTAATCTTGCTTGTATAACCTCCTTCGTTGGGGCAGGGAAGGGGGAACAAAGGGTACTAATATGTGCTAATTCTTTACTAGTTGTATTTCTGTACCCTGCATAGTTAAGAGATGCTAGGTAAATCCGTCCCTTGCTCCTTCTTGTCTGTTTTTTAAACTTTGATTACATGTACAATAAAATATTTCTTGATATTCACTTAGTCTATTTGGATGATCCATCTTTTCCTCTATTCTGTGAATGAACAACCCCCATCGTATGCTCTGGCTCCTCATTTGCATGGCCCATGTCCACATTCTAGGTTGGAGGGAGGGCTTGTCAGATGTGTTGTTGGAGCTGAATGACCTGCAGCAGTAGGGTTAGAGGCCCATGATGAGCTGAGAGATAAAGAACTGCTTCGTGATCCCAACCAGGGATGTATTAATCCTATCCTGTGTTCTGCTTGCCAGCTCATATAGACCTCTTCTCTGGTTCATCTGGTTCCGCTTCAGAGGTCTGCAAATGTTCTTACAACATAGAGTATCAGAGGATCAGTCTCTTCCCTGAGATCCCTTGGGCCTGTCTGAGGTGTTGGAGAAATACTAATTTATGCCGGATAGGATGAGCAGATTCTACAATATGATACATACAGAGGATGCAAACCACAGCCACAGGAGGTGGTTACACTTATCTTGTGATACTTTCTCACAGAGAAAGCATGGGGACAAGCTGGGAAGCATCCTTATCCCTTGCAGTTACTCACAGCCTTCACAGGCTCAAATACAGCCCTGGCTGGCTTTGTAACACTTGGATGCCTGAATGTTGGCCTATTAACATGCGACGTAGCTCCCTGCTCCCTAGGGTATTCAGGAGCAATAGGAGGAGTCTCAAACGGTTTCAGAAATTCCTGCCACCTCTGAAGGGTGGCTGAGTAGCCTATGTGGTATAGAATACTGTAATTTTATTTTTTCTAACAAGACATGTCTCATTTTGATCAGCTTAAACTGCTCACCTTTCTCAAGGCAAAATACCCTGTTTCCTAGTTCCAACAAAAAGTGACTGGAAGCAATGAAGCTGTTACTGATCTGTAGTTGGAAAAGCCTGTTTAGATGTCTCTGTAGACCATCTTCCAGAATGTTTTAAGTAAGGCTTATGAACTCTAGATTAACTAAGTTTGAAAATGTTTGAGAACTGCAAATAGTGTCCTTGTAGTGAAAGCACTAAAATACATGTATTGGTTTTCTAAATGAGAATGTATAGTTGATCACTTCCCACATTCCTTATGTCGCAAACTTCATTTAAGTTCAGATAAGCTGTGTGGCAGGTCTTAGCTATGAGGTTTTTGGCATGGAGTTGACTTTACTCACTGGAGAGATTTAGAATACGCGAGATGGAGGAAAGGGACAGATTTTTATGTTGAGCAGATTTACTACTACGTACTTCCGAAGGAAAGCTCTCCAATGCTTTTTGTCTCTGTAGACGAAGTCCTCAGTTCTGAATGACCTGGCTAACAGTGAAATACCGTGATCAAACTCAACAGAAAAGGATGAATTTCTGCCAGCTTAACATTTAAAGAAATTTTTTTGTCATCAACTAACCATCTTTCAGTGAGTTGCAACGTGGCCTCTGAAGGCTTTATCTGCTTCTCTCGTGGTTAAAAGGCAAGCCTTCTCAACGATCTCTTAAGTGACTGCTGCCAAATGATCCCGCAAAGTTTTTTGGTCCTTTGGAGAAAGTAAGGGCATGGTCTCTAGGTAGCTGTGTGCTAAACTAATATGTAAAAGCTAATAGCTGAACAGATTCAAAGACAATGTTATTGGTTTTATTACTTCAGCAATGGAAGAAAGTATCAAAATAATACTGGTAATAAAATCTATACAATTTTTTTCCACAAAATTAAATAATAAGGTGAAATATATGGGGTCATTAGAAACTTTGCTTTCTGCTTCTATAACACGAGCCTTTCCTCCCTCAACATAAAGGCCCCTCAGAGTTGTCGTAACTAATTGCCTTCCAACTGACTTGTGTACCCAGGGTCTCTTACCACTTTTACTGTATAATCCGTGCTCACAGAGAGAAGTCAAACCATGTTGTTTGACTTACTCTGTATGCGTTATAGCAATTCAGATGGGATTGACTGGATTGTCTGCAGAATATTTGGTACATTCATTCCTAAATTGCTTTTTGTCACAAAGATAGCATGGGTTGCCTCATATCTAGCTGTTATAACTGAATTACCAAGTCAGTCGTGTCAATTTTGTTTACAAAGGCCCTGGCGTGCTATGAATCATGCTTTCTGTGAGATACCCAGAGGCTTAGGTATCTGTTAGCATTTATCCAGCTCAAAACCAAGACAAATTTATGTAGAAATACAGGTTGACTGTAGGATTTCCCATCTGTATTTTTATACATGGTCTTTCCGTTTTTCCTCTGAAATGCTTTATATTACCCTGTTATTCAGGAAACTGGCTTGCACAAATGTCGTGGAGGTGCATGCTTTTCTGTCCGTTACCTTGTTTATAGGTAACCTACAGAGTAGGGTTTAACTTGCTCCTAGCTTTGTTATTACAGCTGTCTTTCAAATAAAGAAGACAGCATGGCTCTCACTATCTATATTGATTTTTCTTTCTGAAGTCAGTTTCCCTTATGGTTTCAGCTGCTCTCAGAAATCTATATGCATGTAGCTATCAAAACTCATTTTAAGTTTTCATGAAGTGCACCCCTGTGTTGCTGATAGTGTGTGCTGCTTGCTAGTATTCCTTGATGTTGCTGCTAAGCTGTGTAGCTGTTTTTCTGTTCTAGTACTGTCCTTTGTCTTTTCTGTGTTCTCATTCATTTCTCCTTCTTTCTCTCTTAGTTATGGCTCCTTCTCCAGGTTTCTTCCACTGCAGCATGTCTATGTTGGCGTTCAGCTCCTTGAGACAGGTGATAGCAGCTCTTGAAGCACAACTGAACTTCTTGCCTGAGCCTCCTGATCTGTAAGAGTGAGCTGGTCTTGCAGTGGCTGAATTAAGGGTGACCGAGGCAGCAGATGTGGAAGGTGAGTGTCTTCTAGGAAAACAACCCATTACCCCATCTTCAGTCACAAGACTCCATCCCATTAAGCACCCATAGCAATGCAGCCCTAACTCGCTCTTCTGTTTGCTACAGCCTATGGAGGTTGGAAAACAATACTGTAAAAGCCACTGCCTCTTACAACCCTGACTGTGCAGTGTCCCAGCTGGGTGGTGGACACCAGAGATTTTAATCTTGGTGGTTGGTAGAGAAGGTCTGGGATCAACAGGACTGTCAACAGTACTTACAGGTTTTGGAAAATGTCAGGGTGATTTCTGTAAGGGTAGGGAAATGGGGCACACGTCTGAATGGTGTCTGTGGGACACTCAGTTTAAAACCTGATCTCGTAGGCATTATCGAAAAGAGGGAAACAAGGCCATAAATTGTGTTCATTACAGTCCTTTTATGGAGAAGAAATGCTGGGAATATAAGCATGCTTACAGGGAACGAGGGACGTTTTAGTCCTCCTACTCCAAAACAGCAGCTCCCTTGTTTTAAGATGTGAATATACCAGCTGAGCACTCTGCTGTTTCAGAGCATGGTCTGAACATACTTAGATTTTACAACCAGGATGGAAAGAGGGAAAACATGAAAGAAACCGAGGGAAGGTGGAAAGGGCAAAGAACTGAATGGCAGTGTGGTTAAAGCACGCAGAGCCTTGATTTAAGGGATTGTAAGGAAGGACACTGTGGATCTGATAGCTGTTAATGCAGCTGGACACAAGAGGGCTACAGAACAAATTTCTCTTGATAGAAGGAGAATTCTGGATGAGCTTTATTAATTAATGTCTGTCCATCTTTTGGCCTGCTCTTAGTTTTATACAGCTGGAAATGAAATAAAATGCTACTTGACACCATTTAAGTACTTGTGTACACCTATCAGTTCAGTACAGGCTATAAGGATTTGAGACCGCTATTTTTAACACTTTTCTAGTACTTTGCTTAAACGTTGGGACTACTTACTGAACTTGCTATTGCTGCTGAGAAGGTACCAAAATCTGTGGCGCAGACACATAATTCGGTATGTTCTTTAGTGGTATGAATGCTTTGTTCTGCACTTAAATTGTGGAGAATCCAGATTGTGTGAGCAAGTAAAAAAACGGAACATGTGCAAAGCAGTGGAAAATTGTCTGGAAAAGTACAAACCCCTGCCTAGTAACCACGAGCAAGTGTTAGATTGCTTCTCTATTGATCCAAAGTGCAATTAAAAGCTACCTCCTGCAGCTGAATTTAGATTGGGCTTTTAAAGTTTTCTCTTTCCTCTACAGATCTGGTGTAAAGTGGAAAAGCACCTGCACAGCAGGTCTCCTGTAAAATCAGGGAGCGGAGTGTGCATCAGCCTGAGCTCCTGGGTTCACGCAGGGCTTCTTACCTGAAGCAGCCTGTGGCTCTGCGCGCCCGGCAGCAGCTCCGTGTGGGTGCTGAGAAATGGCACCAAGGCGTGTGCTGGCTAGAATCGGTGTAAATGACCAGTGTTCTGCTTCGTTTGCTGTGGTTACTCCATGGCAGTAAAAAGGCAGCTTTCTGCAATGAAAAGGCGGGGTTTTTTTCAGAAGGAAATTTTTTGCAGTTTTTTAGAAGGAAGTGAAAGTGTTGCGGATTATTCTCTCCCTGCTGTTCTTTAGACAGTGGTTTGTGTCTCTTAATCGGAGCTGTCAGGATTTGTTTGTTTCCCTGGAAATGTACGTGAATATAACTTCGCAATCAATTGTAAAACATCAGTGAACATATTGCTTTACTTCTGTGGTCCAAGATCAGCTTCTGCAGTCCATAAAGCTTGCAGATATTAGGAGGGCCTCAGTCATGCTTGTTGCAGGTTTAGGACTCCATCAGTCTATGGCATCTGACATTTTAGCAGTAACTTCTTTTCAAATAAATAATGTCCACACTCACCAAAACTTCTGCCTAGGAGCTAGAGAAGCTCTTAACCAGCAGCTGTAGGCACACAAGGCTCACTGAATCCCCTGTAACTCTCAGTGTGAACGTTTTCTACTTCTGAATGTGATAGGCTGCTAGAAGCGTGGAACATAAGCAAAGAAGATGCAATATCCAGTAGCAGTAAAAAGCTGCTTGCCTCACTTAAAAGCCATTTCAAAGGGCCCTCAAGAAAGGAATATGAGGATTTTCCCCCAGGCAGAGACAGGAGCCAGAAGAGAAGGGTCTCAGAGCCTTTTGCAGCCCATTTTGAGTTAGAGAAATAAATTTGCATTACTTTGCAAGCTTTTGTGTTCAGATAAATTAACATGGCCTAAGGGAAGGACCGGAAAGAGCCCATGGTATGGCATTTTTCTGGCAGAAGATCACCCCACCAGTTCACCTGGCACAACTGTGTGCCACAGCTGCCTCCCCCTGCTCCGGTAGCTGTGTGACACTGATAACCATCAGTAGTTCCTAGGTGGGAAGCTTGAGCTATCTTCTTTATCATAACATTGTGCAGGCACACAGTGCTAGTGGCAGAGAGGCAGGGAGGGGAGAATTCCAACTCCTTGCCACTTCTAGTTAGCCAGTCATTAGGTACAGCCTGGCTTTCTGTGCTGGAAATCATCTAATTTAGGCATGATCTTATATCTGCAGCCTTGTTTCTGTAGGACAGCAAAATTTTCTCTGCTAACCTGTGAGATTGGCCATAATTGGTTCACGCTGGCCACTGCTGTTAATGTGCACTGTATGCATGATGTGTTTGCTGCTGCTTTTTTTTCTGATGTATTTGCAAAAACACAAAAGCAGCAGGCTGGTTCTCTTGAGTTCATGGGCCTAATTAGGTAAGGTCTGTGCACAGAAGAGTAAGATTATTAGGAAACGGTTGTTAAGTGAAAACATGTTATTGTCCATCACCGGAGTAAATTACATAGCTAGGTAAAATGCAGGCTGCTGAACAGAGTTGTTTTCACGAAACTTTTTTTTTGGGGGGGGAGGGGGAGGTGAGGGGTGGTGGAGTGAGGGGAATGTTCATCCCTTAATTTCAAATTCATTTTGGAGATGAAAGTGCTGATGCCCCAGATCCGTAGCACAACTGCACTGGGGTGTCTGCATTCTTGCATGTTGGGCAAATCCCAGTTTGGAGTGTTTGCAGAGACGTGGCCTTCCCAGTGCTGCAGTGGTATCTATGGACACTCCCCATTCCCCAGCAGGGAGGAACACTTGGGGTTGAAGCGCAGAGCCAGCTCCCTGTTGTTCTGCATAGGCTGCAGGAGGTAGAGCTGGGGGCTGCGTGGGGCAGGAGCATGACCGTGGTTGTAGGGAAGCCACATGTTTGCCTCCTGGGGAAGGCAGCACTTTTTGTGGCCTGTTTATTTACCCTCGCTATCTTGTGGAGAATCTAGCAAAAGGCTTTGGACTACTTTATCAGGTGCCTATAGCAGTAAGCACGTATTTGGCAGGCTCACTGAAGGTGGGATGGTGCCCCAGCAAAACCAGCAAGGCGTGTGCTGCACCATAGCTGTGCGGTAAAGGGCGAGCGTGTTCCTGCGGTCTGTAGCCACTGCTGCTTTGTGGGCCCGGGCTGTGTGCTTAGGAAGTGACAGGGGCTGGAGGCTAGCGAGCAGGTGAAGTATCAGTGAGACCTGCAGGCAGCTGGGACTCGTACTTCTTGTGCACTCCAGAAGTGAAACCAGAGCACTCGGCAGCTGGCAGCATCACAGCGTGCGTCTGCTGCCTGGCAGGGTGAGTTGGAACACGCAGAAACCAGAACTGAGCAGCAGCGGAGGGCTCTATGACCAGCGTGTCTGTATAGACCAAATCGAAGCTTGC
>Ga0065711_1030278_pt1 | contig 33057 bp, 18 predicted proteins | sample Hoacrofraction12_FD_59098 | JGI IMG/M metagenome (GOLD analysis project Ga0065711, IMG submission 59098) | Hoatzin crop microbial communities from Cojedes, Venezuela - Epithelial fraction 12 v2 (version 2) | ecosystem: Host-associated > Birds > Digestive system > Esophagus > Crop | place...
TCAGCATAGGAAAATGCATTATTTTGTCTCGGGGCGGGGGGGGGGAGGGAAATAAGACCATGTCTAGGGAAAGTGTCCTTTCTGCTCCTGTCAACGTCCCTGTGCTGGACAACTGTTGACACTTCAGATGCAGGCAAAACTCACACTGAGAATACGCTTGAGAAACAGTATAAGTAGAAAAATTCTTTCTGACCAATTCAGGTCACGAGCCAAGACCTGGGGCTTGCTTTGAATACTCTTAATGTACAGCTGCCAATATTATCAGCTTTCTGAGATGGTGCAGGGAATCTGGCTCTTCCTGTGGGCCAGGAAAGAAACAGAAACATGTATGTACACATACAGCCCATGGGGAACACTGTAACGAGTCAAATGAATCCCAGACACAGAGACTGAAAAAATATTAAAGGGTACAAGCACGCCGAGCCCACTATCTCTCTTGGTAAAGCTGTTACAGTGTTAAATTGGCTCACATGTCTCAATTTTTTTTTTCTCCAACACTGAAACCGTCTGACTTTCAGCTGTATTCTGCTGGACTGCATACAGCTTTTTTAGGTGGAAAAAGATCTCATCCCTGCAAGCCTTTCTGTATGCAAGTGTGGTCACCTAGCCATGCCTTCACGGTCTTCTTGTTAAACTGGTTGGGTTCTTTAATCCTCACATTTATAAGGTTGATTTCCTGCTTGGGCCATTTTTCTATCTTTCTTTCAAACTCGTTTGTGTTTCTATGCCCTTTATTCATTCATTGTGCAGACCAGCTGGTTCCTAGGCTGTGTACAGCACCAGATCTCTTTTTGGTTTTCTGCAGTGTTGCTTGGGAGTGTGCTGGTGTTTCAGGATCATCTGATTTGGGACAGGGCCTGGGCAGAATGCTGATAACATGGGTATTTTTTCTCCCCTCTATCTCGTCTGTATAGAAGTGGACGTTTTCAGGCAGGAATCTGAGCAAATGTTTGTGCTTTCCTTGTGAAGAATATTGAGGTATGGCAGAGGAAAGTTTTTCTGACAAGCCGAACAGGAGGATATAGCTCAGTTAGCTGCAGTGAGAGGAAGGAAGGAACAGTGACAGGTCTATGGCTGCAAGGATGGAGATGGGAGGTGTGCATGCCAGAAACCCAGAACCCTGGGGCTGCTCTGCCAGATCAACACAAACATTAGAAAGCTGCTATTTCAACATCCAGTTGGGTGGACTGGACCACACTACCTCCAGCATAGTCCTGGATATGCTTCTTTTACTTAATCTGAAGGGCCTTCCTAGGTCTTTTTGATTACATTCAGATGCCACATTGAAGTAGTGATGTGATGTATCTAAGCTTACTGTCACAACTTTCTATAACCGTAGCAGCCTCTTACCTAGATAATTCTAGTCTTGACACCAACTGTATTAAAACTTGCAGTGGGTTATAAGCATTTAACTAGTGGTTACATTACTCTGAAGCAGTAGATTGGCTTCCTCATTTTTTACAGCTCCACCAATTTTTGTGTCATTTGCAAAGTGTATCAGCAATGGTTTTATGTCACGCTTTAGCATTCATCTCTGCTCTATTTTACAGTACAATGCAATTATGAGGCAATATACTGTTGTGGGCTATATGAAGACATTTGTTTTTGTTACTTAAAATAAAATATCCATATTGTCATGGTAGCTTTTACAAATAATGCAAAAGAAAGGACAAATAATACAATAGCAAGACAAAACCTGAAATCTGCTCCAAACTGTGGCCAGTCAGTTCTGCACTGCTGTAGAAGTCAAGATACTACACAACTGTCTTTTGACTCATAACCTCTGCAAGAAACGAGAGAATATATGTCTGAGTGTTATTCTACCCTTCAGATCAGCCACCGTGGGGCTCTTTCAGATCACCTGAGGGCAAAGTCCAAGACTGCTTTGCCACAAGGACTCATTAAACCAGGTAGTGTTTAAACAGAGTGCTTCTGCCACTGTCTATGTGGCATGAACCAGCTCCCTCTAACTTTCCTGAGAAAGGCTCAAAGCCCGTGAGCACCAAGAAATGTCTCTGCAGCACACTCTAAAGATCATTCTTAAAGAGAAGTTATCATTTTCGCTCGAAAGAAACTGCAGGCAATTCATGACCGCTGCAGTGTTTCTGGAGTGGCCCTGTGATCCTCAGACCTTGTTTAAATGTTTGGGATGCTGTTGTGATTGTAATTCCAGATGCATTGTGACGGTAAGTAGGATTCCCTATGAGAACAACCAAGGTTACCACCTTACTTTGCATCTAAGAGTATTCTGCTAGTTGAAATACAACAGTTTTCTCATTCTGATGCTGAATGGCTCTCCTTCTTCAATATGTCCAAAGCATACACTTTTAAAAACTCAGCATGTTTTATGCTAGGATTTATCCACAATCCGGAACTTTTCTTACTTCCTGTGTTATTACTGATGACCACTTAAAAGTTATGCACCATCGGCTAAGCTATCAAAGGACAAATCTACTTAAGAGCCATTGTATACCTGGCTCAGTTTCCTGAGTTTTTGAAGGATGGGTAGGTAAGCTAGAGAACTATTTTGATTTATAAAGTGTTTTATTTTAAATAAGTTTTACTTTTTGAAATATGCCTGGACTATGTAAGATTTTAAATAATTCAGCCACTGCTGTGTTGAAAAGTAGTGACTGAACATAGAAGATACATAAGAAAGGCCATTTCAAGGCTGTTGCTCAGTTAGCTAGACAGCTTACTATACTGAATAACTAGTGTTATTCCCCTGACGTTATCCTCTAGTGCAGTTTAACGCATGCTATATATCCTTTAAGACATTATTTATACAATGTTAAGCAATGAGCTCTATTATATGGCTATACTGAATTGTTATGAGACTCAATGGGAACTGCAGTGGATGTCATTTATTTCTAAATGTAAAGTGCAAAATTAGAGTAAGTTAATGTTAAGTTGCCTATCACTTGGGTACCATTAGCAAAACAGTTTGTCTGAGTATGTTGCATTGAAGAAGTGTTTTATATGTTGAAAAAGCATTTTTCTCTGAAAGTCTGAGATTCTAACACAGAAATCATTGTGATGATCAGTACTCAGATTGAGATGACTATGTAGTTCTTCCCTAGAAATCTTGTACTACAAGACCTTGTGGTTATGTGTGGTCAGATTTCTATATCCGTGGGGAAGTCCCATGGCTCTGCTTGTCAAAAGCTTTTTTGGCTTGGATTCAGCTGCAAGAATCAGAGGGCCGCATTTCCAGATGGAACTGAGACCCTGGTTGTGCAACTGTCAGCCATAAGACTGTTCCTCTTACTGCTCTAAAGGGACTTCTGGCATGATTAAGTATTAATCAACAGAATAAAAGTTTTCTGGGTCAGGTCCCAATTCTGGAATGTGATTAATTCATTGCTTGTAAAAACATGCTGCAATTTTCAATATTACAAAATATAGTAATAAATAAACAACGCTGATGCGGCTCTGAGGTAGGTTGAGGATTAATCATGAATTCCAGTTTGTGAATTAGAACTGGCAGGCTGTGCGAGAGTTTCACATCTAGTGCGATTGATCTCCTGGGAGCTATTTCAGCTTTTCTTGTTATGCGGGAGCACTGATGTTGATAGTATAAGAAGTCAACAGATTTAGGAGGAAAAGAGCTGGGAGGACTGGTATAGTAAATCAGAAAGTTATTCCATGTTACAGAAAACATTTGGGGACTTTGCTGGGTGCTTCTAGTCTGTGAGAACTTAACCATTAGTCAGCTAAGTATAACTTAACCATTAGTCAGCTAAGTATAAAAACAAACAACAACAAAAAAATTATTAAATAAGTTGTTGCACTCTCCTAACTGTCATGAATCTGCTGACTTCTTGATCATATACTAATTTTTAGTTATATAGCCTTTTTCCTTACATTTTTTCTTCTGTTGAGACTGACTACATTTCCCCGACTAAATCTATTCCCAACTGAAATCAACACACATTCCTTGATAGCAGTCTGGGCTTCACATTTTAAATGCCTTCAGTTTTCTGAAGAGGTGAGCTGCTCAGAAACGCATATGTTCATTAAAGCTTGGTTACTAAGGAAGTGTCACGACAACGTTTCACTCTGCTTGCGGAATCACTAGAGGGAGCTCCAGGTGCATGGGAAGGGAAGGCTTTGTTCTCAAACATCACACAAAACTCAAGCAAACAGGAAAAAATATCTTTTCCAAAAGACAATGATTGCTAAATGTCTAAAAGAGCAAAAAAGTAAGTCCTTCATTGTTCTTAATTAGAATAGTTTATAGGCATTTTTTTGCCTATAATATAAGCCTCACAAGCTACTACCTACAGCATTTAAAGGCTGGTAACAGTGTCCAGTTAAAACCTTTGCGAATAGGAAGCTTGAAAAATGTGTAATACTAATGCCTGTGAGCCCTTTTAAGCAATAACAATCAAGATACGTGGCTTATTCAAGTGGCTAGTTTGTCAGAGCTGATGAGAGAGATATCCAGTAAGTTGGACCTAAACCTTTTTCTCCGATGCAATGCAATAATTCTAAACCAGCACAACATCTCTGGAAGCCGACTGATTTGATGTCTGATATTCATATAGAGCAGCGGCTCTTCTGGTCCTAGAAGAAGGATCATTTTTGATGGATATAGGGAAATTCGTCTGGGCAAAATGGAAAGTGGAGAGAGTACAAATTGCAGTGAGCATCTTCAGTGTTTATTATTTGCAAAACTGCTTCCAGGGCCCAGGAATTAAGAAAGCATTTTGGTTTGGTCTATATTTGGTTTATTTTCAGTGTCGTTAAGGAGATACCTTGTCCTTGTAGGACAAGAGAACCTGTCGAATGCTCTAATATCTGTTAACATGTAGCATTGGTATCTCTGTCACACAAATGAAGAAGTTGAGTAATGTTAAGAAGGGATGAATACATTCTTACAGCTTATTGCTGCCACTCTTCTATGCAAGGCCTTCTGTGTTTGCATTTAAAGCACAGACTATATTGCCATGTCTACTGAATCCATGGACATCATGGGGAAACAGACTCCCAATACTGATTGGACCAGCTGCTCTTTGTTGCAATGCCAGGGTATGGTAGGCTTCTGAGACAAAGGGACTTTATTATCTCAAGACACTTTTGTGTTCATAGCCAGAGGATTTATCATACCTAGCTGTTCAGAGAAGACACACTGATATCTCAACTTTTGTCCAATGCACTTAAATTATACTAAGACATTATAGCCCAATTTGGAGAACAAACTCGGTTTACTCACTGAACCTGCAAATACACATAGAAGTTCTTATTTTATTTTCCTGAAAAGTTTGAATTAAATAGTGGAAGTTCTGTAAATATGCATACACATAAATAAACAGCACTAGGATGCAGCTTATCTTTTGAGCTAAGTAGTGGTCATCTGGGTCATTCCATTCTCAGTTAGCCAAACAGCCATTTAGTATCAGCTATACATCTCTGCTTTCCTAATACAGTGGGGTTTTTCATATGTTAGTCTTCTCTGTACATTTATTCACACAGATAAAGTAATATTCTTTAAAATATGTATCTGGGAAATACTACATTTTACATTTTGCTCTTACATTTTACATTTCGCTCTTACATAACCACCAAGAAATAGCATGCAGTGTCACCAGGATTTCTGAAATTTTATAAAACACACTTTGTATAATTTCTGCACTTGTTACGTATACGTTATAATTGTATTAGATTTAGGAAAGATTGTAATAAACTATTATTTCAGCATCAGTCAGTGATTTGTACTGAGAGGGAAATTCGTGTTCTATTTGACTCTGCTGTGTCTTTATATTGGAGGCCACGTGCCAACAGAGCTTCAGAAAACAGATAAAATAACTCTGTATTTCCATACAGTGATTGATTATACAGAAACGTCTGGCTCATTAGAATAGACTAGACCATCTTAGAATTTATGGAAATGTTTGTCTGACTTCCACAGTATTCATGCAGTATTCACTGACTCTATGCGAAAGAAGGAGAGCAGCTTTATTCTTGAGGCTGTTGTTACCTGATGAGCCCTGCTACAACGGTACATGTGTTGTTAGGTATCACTGTTATATGATGGCCATTGTTTAGAAGTGACATTGTAACCAGAGGAAAGCACTGTTCAATTTTAGAGTCCTTCCTTGAACTACTTCCATGTGGCACAATTTTTGGATCTCACTTCTTGTGAGTTTTCATTAAAGAAAATGTACTTATATTTCAGGGACATTTTAATCTAATAAGGTTATGTGTGGATCTGAAAATTGTAGGAAAAGAGAAAAAGGCTTTCTTCCCTTTCCTTCTTTCCAAAGCTAAAGTTTAAAAAGATGTTTTTTCCTCCCTACAGTGTTTTTAATGGAACAGGAATATGAAATATTGCAAGGCATTTCCTCTAAGAGTTTTGCGTACCGGTTTAAAAAGGATCTATTTAAAGCTACCCAACATGCGTAACAGTAGCAGGATCAGGCCAGTAGAGAGAGAAACAGATGAATTATGTGAGAGAAAATCTCATAAAATCTTTTGGGTAGCATCAGGATGAAGCTTCTATAATTCTGAGTAATAATAAAACACAAATAAAACTCTCTGGGCATATGGTCATGTGTTTTTCTTAACAAGAGCAAAATTTAAAAAAAAGGTTTTAATGTGCATATTGTACAACACTAGAAAAACTCAAAGAAGACTTAAACTCACATTATTCTGTGGTGTTTGGTTTCTGAAAAAAGACTGTTTTTTTCAGTCCTGCTTCTGCTTTTACCACACCTTTCTGAAATGTGTATTACAGAGACAGGAGAATTTATATTATGCAGCTACTACTCAGATTTTCTCTCGCACCTGAAAATAAGCTGTTCAGCAATTTAAGCAGTAAATAATAACACAATTTTAGCCATAATTTGGGAGGAAGTATCTGTGCTGAGTTCAATCTCTGTCCCAGGCCATGTTTTCAGTGTAGCTCGTGCAACGATGGGAGGAGGATTCTTAGCTTTGCTATACAGGCCAAAACAGAAAGCAGCTCACAGTTCTGTAGGTTTTCTAAGCACTCTGTAAATATTAGTCGGTCTTCATGACACCTCAATGAGGTAGGTAAGGATTAATAACTTTATTTTACAGGATGGTAGACTTAACCAGAGAAGTGAATTGTGTGAGCTCATATAAGGAAGTAGTGACAAAATTACTTTTAGAACTGAGAAGTCCCATCTCACTAAAACACAGAGCCTTGGGCTCAAAACCCACAAAAATCAAGCTGTATGATTATTGTCATAGAAACTGTAGTAAAGGAGATAATTAACACTGATCTGGTGTAGAACACCAAGCCATAATGATACTGTCACAATGTATATTTTACAGCCTTGAAATACACAGAGAGTTCAAGAAATCGTAAATACCCCCCACTCATATTTTTGTGGGCATTTTGATCAATAGCACATCATAAAGTTGATTTGACAAGTTGAAGATACGTTTCATTTTGTAGAAACAAATGTACTGAACTCATGATTATAAGCGCACTGTGTCTAGACACCAAGGCAATTATAAGGAAAATTACATTTTCATTTCTATTGCAAACTGTCTTGTTAATCTGCTCAATATTTCCTTGCTATTCATTTTGTCCAGCAGTTCTTGTCTTTAAAGAAGGTCAAACAAGCCCTTTTCAATGTTACTGTCTGCTGTAGCTGTATTATAGGTAATGATAACTGTAGTTCATTACCATGATGCAAAACGAACCCCATCCTTTTTTGCAGTGAATCTAGCTGGTATTTTAGAATATACTAGTTGATTTTTAAAGTTTTAACACTTTAGCTGGGATGCAGTCTTTTCTTCTGGTTTTATTTCTAGCACAAAGAAGAACAGATGCATCAGCAAGCAAGATGTCATGAGTTCCCCTTCCCTACAAAGTCATGTTGGCCTTTGTGCTCACTGCTTTTCTAGTACCCACAAGAACTATAAAAGGTGACTAACCATGTCCTCCTCCTTTCTACTCCAGCTATGGAGTAGGTAAAGAAAGGAGAGAACTTTGCTCCCCAGGACCAAACGTAAGTTCCTGCTGCCAATACGATGTACCGGGCTCCCAAATCCAATGGCTTGGGAACTGGGTTTTTTGAGAAACAAAAGTGCTTTTGAATGTTTTCAGAGTGGGAAAGCTAAGGAACCCCAGGTATCTGACGTCCTAGAAGGTATTATAGGTCATATCATCATCGTGATGAAATCACCATTGCTGTCATCTGCAAGAAGAAAAGAAGGTGTGCAATTTTCATTACCAAAACACTCTGTTTAAGAACCCGTGTATGGAAAATGGTTTCTTGTCCTGAACACAGCTTTCAAGGAGGTGATTCACTCTAGCTTCAAGACAAGTGGCCAGGTCCAGGAGCAAGCCAGGGCTTCTTGTTGGATCATTTAGGCATTTCCTGCTGACTTTATCATCAGAGAAGGAACAGCTGCAGCACTTCTGCAGCTGAGTCCCTTTGCACGCTGTAATGTTGGTCATCACAGCACTGGTGTGTCTCTGTGCATACAATGAGCAGAAGTTCCAAGACATTCCCACACAAGCCTAATTATCTTCTACTTTTGCATAAACTTGCAGAGTTAACATCGTTTGTTCTAAATTCTTACAGCAACTAATAATAACCTTTTTAAAAAACTCAGCAGTGACTTATGAAATGAGAGGTTGCCCGTGAGTAAATAAAAACGAGGAAATGACCACTGCAGAAAATAGAACTGTGGGTAGGGAATGATTCAGTGTGTCAATTATGCAAACAAATAATAATGTAAACTACTCAGAAGGTATTTTACCACTGCAAATTGTTAACATTGTCAACAGTTTCTTGAAATGACAAGCTGTTCGCTGAATTTCTGAATTGTTCCTACTAGTGTGCATATTTCTATGTAAATGAACGCCATTAAACAAATGCTCCTGTGGTGATGACACAAGTTTCTTTCCACATTATCACAAGTTCTTCCCTTAGGCACACTGTAGGGAGAAAAAAATAAAAAGTCATTGAGATTATTCAATGTCCTATTTGTTTCTAAAATACAGTAAATTTCAAAAACAGTGTATGTGTATATAGCTCTTCTACAGGGCATGTGCCTTTTCTAAATTCTTAGAGAATCCGGGAAATTAAAATACCCACTTCTGTATTGATTCTTGTCAACCTTGTCATAATAGTGCCTTCTGCTTGTTCTGTGTCATGCATCTCATGGTCTCTGTTACTCCTCATATCAACCTCAACCTGCAAAGATATGGTTCTGAATATTTCAGAACGCTTTTAAAATCATGTTAGAATTTTAAAAGAGCTTAAACTTTCTCTTTAAGATTTTGCTATGCCATTTTAAACTCAGTAGTCCTAGTTCAGCAATTCCTGAAACAGAGTTATAATACAAAGGGTCAATAGTTTAGCTTATGCTGTTGGTACATTGTGATCATGTCCTGTTCATGATCAAATACCATTCATTAATCAACTAAAAGAAATGTACCTTCTGCAGGAAACCCTTGATTTACCTTTAGGTAGCTGGGCTCGGGATTTTGAAATGTGGCATGCTGGCTTTTCTAAACATTTCTCAAACCTAATAATCACATCATGGAGTCGCTCATTTTCAGCATGGTAGTCCTGAGCTTAGAAGGAAGTAAGATTAGGGGTCAGCAGGAGGAAATGGGGTAGCAGAAATGTTTCTGATGTTATCCATGAATAAATATCTTATACCAAATAAATAAATAATGATATATACAGGAGAGAATACTCTGCTCACATTACCATCCTGCTTGGCCCATATGGCTAGCTTTCTTCCTGCTTCATGTACTTTGCAAAAAAAATATTTCTGTTATACAGTTTTACTTCCTTTTGACTGAAACAATCTCAGAAATCTACAAAATGCCTCATTTAAGTGAAACCTACATCTTTTACTAAAAAAAAACAATGAAAAAGAAATTTTCATTTTAACTGAAAGAACAGCTGTGAAACGGTTTAGCTTAATCAGAATTAAGCAGAGAATCCTGGACACTTGTTACACTGTAGTACTCAGCATATTACAGTATTTCGTCTGCAAAGTTTCTATTGGCTGAGGCTAATGCAAAGACTATGACTATAATACAAAGAATAAGAAGAATTCGTAGATAATAAAGAAATTTGCAATTTCCACAATGTAGCAGAAAATAGGCAGCAAATACGGAGTTCGCTTTACATCTGATTGGCATTTGATGCAAATATTGAAAGTGGAGGATAAAAGAGGATTTCAGTCAGGTATATACATCTGTTTCAACTGAGAAATTTATTGAAGTGATTTTGATAACATTAGTATGATTATTCTTAGATATATGTTGATTTTTTGAGATGTTTACTTTCAGATCATTTTTAATGAGACAGAATAGAATATGTGGAGGAAAAAGTAAACGATGTGCATTGTAATTTCTTGGCTATTTCCCTTTCTGCTTTGATTCCTAAATAAAAACCTGTATTTTCAACTCTACCAGCTATATTTGACTGAATTCAGTAGGATTAGAAAAATTCTGCAATTCTGCAAAAAGATGTGAAGAGGTCAGTCATGAAAGAAACCAATGTCCAAATAGCAGGTGAATATTTCTGGAGTTCGGTTCTTTGTAGAAGATCATGCTGTTCTGATCTCCACTTATAGAAATCTTAGATAATCTTTCACTCAGATCTGTTTACGTTAGAAAGTTAAATACAATGATATAGTTTTTGTTTACCCAGTTGGAGCTTTGATGTTTACCATGTAGAGGAGGTATCAGGTGGTGTTCTGAGATACTGCTGAACTCTGGTTGACGTAGACTGAAATTGTACCTTACCACCTTCTGGCAAATGGGTGTTTGACTCCTCGGTACTTTTTATTTCTAGAAAGTACTAAGGATATCAAGCAAGGAATATACCTTACTTCAGTATGTTTTAAATGGAAATGGTGAAAAAGTTTTCTTTTCTGTCTGTATCCTGTCCTTTCCACCACCTATTAACCTGACAGAATCAATAAGGCTTTGTTCATTTTATATATAAATAGATATTTACAGTAGTATATAAAGGTTTAAGAAAAAAATAGATAGTCATCCTCCATAATTTTTGCACACTAAGGAGTTTTATAGGGTACTCTTTCCGACTGTCCTGAAGTTTTTAGAGCAGTTTCTCAGCAGGAGGTGTAGAGGTTTGAAAACTCAGTGGAAATGGCAACGGTGAATAGCAGTTACTAATGAAGATGTAAAGGCCACATGAATAAAAGAAACAGAGTTAGAAATGGAGAAAGAAATAGATCTAATGCAAGAATGCTAGAATATAATTCTGGCCTTCACTCAGATAATGGTTTAATGTCTCATTTTTCCTTACATTTGTTGAGGATACATTAAGACAGAGGTACTTCTCTTGTAAAGAAAAAGTGTGCTTATGTAACGGTTTCCTTCAAGAACACAGACAGAGTTTTACAAAAACTGATCAGCTAAAGTAGGTTATAACATCAAATACAAACAGACCTTTCTTCTTGTTGTAGTGAGTTAACTTTTGAAATTGGAAGTGCAACAAATTATTGTTTATGCTCTTTCCTTTGCATATGTGCCTTTATAATATTGTGCTATTTATTCAGTTGAGATGTAATAAAAATTAGAAAAGTCAGGAAATGTGGAGATAAATACAAGACTGCCTAGATAATTCTTTTCCTTCATTTTAGTTTACACTATTTAAACAGTAGTCCATTCCTGATTTTGGCTTCACAACAAACGAAATGTTCCCCATTTGAGACCAAGAATCAAAGAGAGATTGTCAGCTTGAATTTGGCCCTAGATTTAATTTTAACAAAAAGGAAGATTTAATTAAATCTTACAATTGCAGGGAAGCTTTTGTAATTAAAAAGACAACTGTCCCATGTTGGTTCTTTTGCAGTCTTTGAATCCCAAATGATGCAACACCAAGAATATGACTGTAAAATACAATTACTTTAAATCAAATTCAGACAAAAATGAACTGATTTTGGCTTTTTATTTTAAATGAGTATTAAACAAAATATAAAAACAAAACAAAGCATTTTTTTCTGTCTTTAAAAATCATTGATAATAGCAGATATATGGATTGGTTTATAAAGTATTTAGAACCATAGAATCATTTAGAATGGAAAAGACCTTTAAGATCATTGAGTCCAACTGTTAACCTAACACTACCAAGCCTACCACTAAGGCACCTCCCTAAGCTCCGCATGTAGATGTCTTTTGAACACCTCCAGGGAAGGTGACTCAACCACTGCCCTGGGCGGCCTGTTCCAATGTTTTATAATCCATTTAGTGAAGAAATTTTTCCTCATATTTAGTCTAAACCTCCCCTGGCACAACTTGAGGCCATTTCCTCTTGTCCTATCACTTGTTACTTGGGAGAAGAGACTGGCACCCACCTTGTTACAACCTCTTTTCAGATAGTTGTAGAGAGCGATAAGGTCTCCCCTCAGCCTTTTCTGCAAGCTAACCAACCCCAGTTCCCTCAGCCAATACACATAAGACTTGTTCTCCAGACCTTTCACCAGCCTCATTGCTTTTCTTTGGACATGCTCCAGCACTTCAATGTCCTTCTTGTACTGAGGGGCGCAAAACTGAACACAGTACTCGAGGTGCAGCCTCACCAGTGCTGAGTACAGGGGGACAATCATTTCCATAGTTCTACTGGCCACCCTATTCCTGATAGAAGCCAGGATGCTGTTGACTTTCTTGGCCACCTGGGCACACTGCCGGCTCATGCTCAGCCAGCTGTCGGCCAATACTCTCAGGTCCTTTTCCACCAGGCAGCTTTTTAGCCGCTCTTCCCTGAGCCTCTAGCATTGCATGGGATTGTTGTGACCCAAATGCAGGACCCAGCACTTACCCTTATCGAACCTCTTATTACTGGCCTCAGCCTGTCCAGATATCTTTGCAGAGCCTTTCTACCCTCAAGCAGATTGACACTCCCGCCCAGCTTGGTGTTGTCTGCAAACTTACTGAGGGTGCACAAGATCCTCTCATTCAGATCATTGATAAAGATATCAAAGAGTACTGGCCCCAGTATGGAGCCCTGGGGAACACCACTTGTGACTGGTCTCCGACTGGATTTAACTTCATTCACCGTAACCCTTTGGTCTCGACTTTCCAGCCAGTGTTTCACTGAGAGAAGAGTGCACCCGTCCAAGCCACGAGCCCCAATGTCTCCAGCAGAATGTTGTAGGAAATGATGTCAAAGATGTTACTAAAGTCTAGGTAAACAACATTCACAGCCTTTCCCTCATCCACTAGCAGGTCAGCCTGTCATAGAAGGTGATCAGGTTAGTCAAGTAAGACCTGCCTTTCATAAAGCCATGCTAATTGGGCCTGATTGCATGGTTGTCCTGTACATGCCACATGATGGCACTCAGAGTGATCTGCTCCATAACTTTCCATGGTACCGAGGTCAGACTGACAGGCCTGTAGTTCCCCAAATCCTCCCGCTGGCCCTTTATATAGAGGGCATCACATTTGCTAACATCCAGTCAGCTGGGACCTCCCTGGTTAGCCAGGACTGCTGATAAATGATGGTCAGTGGCTTGGTGAGCACTTCCACCAGCTCCCTCAGTACCCTTGGGTGGATCCCATCTGGCCCTATAGACTTGTCTGTGTCTGCGTGGTGTAGCAGGTTTCTAACCATTTCCCCTTGGACTGTGGGGGCTTCATTTTTCTCCCTGTCCCTGTCTTGTAGCTCAAGAGGGCTGAGTATCCCAAGAACAGCTGGTCTTACTGTTAAAGACTGAGGCAAAGAAAGCATTAAGTACCTCAGTCTTTTCCGCATCCTTTGTCACTATGCTTCGCTCTGCATCCAGTAAAGGATGGAGGTCCTCCATAGCCCTCCTTTTGCTGTTCATGTATTTATAGAGACATTTTTTATCGTCTTTTATGGCAGTAGCCAGATCAAGTTCCAGCTGGGCTTTGGCCCTTGCCCTTCTGATTTTCTCCTGCATAACCTCACACCACCCTTGTAGCCCTCCTGAGGGACCTGCCCCTCCTTCCAAAGGTCATAAACTCTCTTTTTTTCCCTGAATTCCAGCCAATTCTCTGTTCAGCCAGGCCAGTCTTCTTCCCTGCCAGCTCATCTTTTGGCACCTGGAGACAGCCTTCTCCTGTGCCTGTAAGGTTTCCTCATTGGAGAACGTTCAGCCTTCTTGGACTCCTTTGCTCCTCAGGACTGCCTCCCCAGGGACTCTGCCAACCTATATCTGTTCATTTAAGTAGCAGATATTTTGGGTAATAAAGGTGAGGAAAAGGTTCCTGCCAGAGCTTCTTGATCCAGAAAAAACATTACCAGGGCTAATTCGCTAGTGCTTTTTGCCAGAGACTTGCATCCTTGTTTAAACACACTACATAAAATATACCTCTTCACTTGAAGTTACTGTTGCCTGCTGATAAAGTGTCATTTTGCTTCTCACACTCAGCATGTTTCTAGTTTAGTCTTTCTTCTTTGTGCTTAGTTATATAAATATTATAAAGACATTTTCTTTACAATAATTTCCTTTCTGCTTTATTAGTAATTACATACAGGTTCACTAATTCTTCACTACTGTGATGCTATTGTTACAAATAGATACAAAGTTTTTACAAAATGTATCCAATATTTTGATAGTGCTGAGTCTTAAGTATCATGAATAGAAAGAACAGTTTTGATAAACTGTAAGAAATAACTTAGCATAACATGGATTGTTAACAAATACGATCAAATAAAGCTTTGTTTTAAACTTTAAAACTGGTCTGACTTCTAAGTCTTCTAGGCAGTCTAAACCCAGTGGTCTCTCATTCCTTAAATTCCTGTCTAATTCTTGATGTCTCATTCCATAAATTCCTCTAATTCCCTAAAAGGAATCTCCTAAATTCCCTAAATCCCTATATAGCTATGTCTACACACATATTCCATTGCACCCCATTCTGCCTAGAACATTCAGAAGGAAGATGCTACCCAGTAGGACAGAGGATCTTTCTCTTACCTTAATAAGTCTCTTGAGGCTGAAGAAGGAGTATCCTGTAAGGCTTGAGCCACGGATGTCTCTTTGGATTTTCACCACTTGGAGAACCAAGAACATCTTGGAGATTAATCTACACTTTCTTAAGGAATGTGATATGGAAAGAGAATCTGAATTTTGACCTTGATTAGAGACATTAGGATAGTCTTTCTTTTCATTGAGCAAATACACAGTGAGTTCAAACAGTTAACCTGGAACATCCACTGCGGAAATAAACCTCCCTCAAGAAAATCCACTCTCAGAATTAAAGGTGTCAAATGTGGGGTACGGTTTTTATATTTCTCCCACCTTCTTCTCTACTTCCTCACAACTAATGTTTTTACTATTGCACAAAGAAAAGAAATAAACACAAAATTATTAGAATGTTCTATGAATTTTAAATTGGAAGAAAAATTCTTGAAGCCGGTAAGTTAGAGCAACAACATGTACAACAGTATATATATCATTAAAATATGAAACAGGAAATTTTTGTGAAAGCCGTGTATAACAATGATTGACTCTTTTGATAAATGCAGTCTGAGTCTTTTTTAGTGACTGGGCCACTCATTTGCCTAGGAGATACCTTAAGAATTCAGACTCTTCTAGTAATACCTATGCATTTCACATTACTGTGACAATGGAGACAAGTAAAATTCTTCCTAGGTTTATAAGGCCAAAAGCACCCTTAGTCATTGCTCTCCTAGTGAGTACTCCAATTGCTAGTATAGCCTGAAGCTCCCTCTGCTCCCCATCTGGGCCAAGGAACTCTCATTCCTGACTGTCTGTCTACTGGTAGATGAGGCTCTCCTCTCTTATGCTGGAGATGCAGGTTCAGTGCCTCTTGCATGAAGGAGAATCTAAGCTCTAGTTTCCTGCTTGGAGTATGGAAACCGTGTTTGGCACTTTCAGTTCCATAGTACATATCTATAAAGGTTTCATTTTCTCAAAGCAGATATATATGTGCTTAGGATTCTACTTATGCTTGTCTCCTAAAGAAAAGGTTTAGAGAAATGAAGCTGGTGCCAACTTGTGTTTCATATTTGCTTTTCTTCTTTTCTTCCTAAGATATTAAAAGCATTTTAAAAGACATATATAGTTGAGTACTAGTCAGTACACTTTGCAGGCTTCTTTTCTCTTTCTGGAAGAGCTATGGGGAGTTCTGACCCAGCATCTTTTGAAGCTGCTGTGGCCGGCCTGCTGTTCCTCTCCTTGACACATCTCTCTCTGATAAATGTATGTTTTGTTTTAATGATCTGACATATGATAACTTTATCTGCAAGTGGGAACCTTGATTTTAGGACTGTATGACAAAAAGTATCCAGATTAAAAACCTGTTTCTGATTTACAGATTTTGGAAATAAAAAAAATAACTCAGTACCTGAAGGCAATAAGCAAGCCACTGGGCCATGTCCATAGGTTTGACATAGCAAATCTGTGATGGGTCCTCTGAGTTTGATGGATTACACTTATACTGAAGAAGATTAAAATACTCTACGTCTCTATGTTTGGTACATACATCTGGAGAAAGTATGAGACCACGTAATCATTTTTTTTTCTGACAAAGCTTTAAAGAATTCAGGTTTTATAGAATGAATATTGAGCTTCTGAATGAATCATTAGTATATCATGAATGTTTTTATTGGCCTGGAGGTGGATTGTCACATGATTTACCTGCAAAAACATAGTTGACCCATTTCATTGGTTAAGAACTTTGCTTGTACATCAGATATACTGAGTTCAACAATTGTAATTATCAAACAAACCTTTGCCTGGCAAGTACCTGCATCCTACTTACAACATTTATATTAGTTTCTTTTAAGTTTCTTTTAAAACTACTTCTAATAGTTGGCTTTAATATCTAGTTAGTTCATAACTGCAGTACACCTTTAGAAAAGTAAAATATACAACAGTAAAAGTTCTACCTTGGAAACAGTGAGAATTATGAAGTAGTAGGAACAAATAGAAATGATATACATTTTTAATTTGCTCATTGAAATTGAGGGGATGAAGGTCACAGGATTATTTTTTTTCTGAGTCATAATTCAGATCACAGCTCCAAAGAGGTAGGAAGACTCAGCCCTAAATTGTAATTTAAAGAGTAAGAGGCAGCAGTGAGTCTTGAACTAAGAAATCACAGCAAACTTTGCTGTAAGTATTCCATCAACCCTAGTTGTAGGTGATGTCAAATTAAATGAAGTCATAAGAGTCCTCCCTGACTCACACAGATTCTGGATCAATCCATTTTTGAACCAAGTACTCTGTTCCATATGCTGAAGATGTAATGGGAGAAAAAGGCACCTTGGTCCAAATCAATTCATAGCAGTACTGGAAATGTTTCATTTTTAATAATATGTGTTCTGGGGAATGGGATACAGATATTTCCCGTCTGCTAGGAGATGACTTTTTACATCCTGTAGTCGTTCTGCTTGTGCCTCCCACAATATGTTTCTCCAGATTTCCAGTGGCGAAGAGAGACATTGTGGAAAGCACATTGGTGGCATACATTAGACAAAAGAAGTCCTTTTATTTGGCTGCACTCCATCTTCTTGGCACCATACTTCCATGTGTTGTCAAGGCACGGTGTTCTCCCCTTCTGTTAAAGCTCCTTCAGCTATGGGTCAGGTTAAGGGGAGGAGCTACACTATCAACACATTCAAATTAGGTCTTAGTTTTGTTCTTCAGTATACTTTTTCCTTCCCCTCTCATTTGTACACAAGAAAAATTTTTGGTCCCAAATGCTAAGAGGTACATGATAAAGGACACAGTTTCTGTGCTGATGTCATGAGTAGCATGATATCAAAAGATAAATTTACAGTGGGAATGACCATAAAGACAAGAAAATTGTGATATTTAATATAACTGTCAAATATATATTGTATCTTTCGTCTCTTTGTTGCCTGTTCCTGCCTAATAAGGAGACAAAGAAACATGGAACTATTGGGAGAAGGTTGTTTTATGAATCTGCTTACTAAGGTTTTCCCTGGTACTAGAGTTGTAATGACAATAACCGTCACCTAACAGCAACTAATGTTGTTGGCTCCAGAGCCATACACAGATGTATGGGCTTACATTAGGGTTTCTGCTTTTTTAATATAATTTAATATTAGTTGTGATCTAGACAACAATAACACTAAGTTACTGGCCAGGATTATGACTAAGTTTTTCATTAGTAAATAAAAAAAATTAATACTAGAGTGCATACTCATAAAACCCATGTTTGATGTTTTGGAGGCTAAAGAACTTAGCTGTTTACATTAATATTATATGATTTTTGTAATACATAAACTAGGAAGCTAATCTGGACTTCTGGGCCAAGAGCTACCCAGTCTTCCACTGGGATGTAAATCTTTTTGTATTCCTCAGACATGCCCACCTGGAATCAGAATTTAGGCAGACTACACTGCTTTCTGGAAATGCGTAGTTATTTCTATTCATTACAGGAAGAGCTTAAAAGGACTAAGTTATTATTATTTTTTTTTAGTGGCAAGAATCACTAGCTTGCTTGAACTCGTATTTTAATCACACGCTACAAGTTTATTCTATTCTATATTATGACTATTTTATTGACACCAGTCTCATTTTTGGTGGGATCTTGGAGAATTTCTGTGTTGATGCCTCAGAAAGCGAGCTTTTCAAGACTATGAATATTTTTCTCTAAAACAATGATCATCCTGCACGTTGTGAATGAATCTGTCTTCAAGCAAGAACGAGAATATGCACCATTAGCTGCAGAGAATTTTAACTCTTCTGCAAGAGGTCATTGTGTAAAACTGTAGTTAAACTAATAAAACAAACATTTTCTCTGTCCATCTTCTTTCAGATCATTTTCTGCTCTTTCCCTGCACTTACACTTTTCCAAACCACAGTACACAGAATAGGTTGGAGCACCAAGTACAGGCAAAGGCTAAAGGATCATGTTGTCAGGCAACATTTGCAGATACGTAAAGAAAGAGATGAAAAAAAAAGGCATTTTATCCTTATATTCTTCATCTCTAACAGAATTTCCAAAGTAAAATAGGTGGTATCTTACTTCTACACAAAAGCCAGCATTGTCCCTCAAAGTAACAACAGCATGGATACACTTGGGAAGAGAATTGCACTCACAGTCAGGACACCCCTTTGGCACTCTTCCCATCTAAATATCAAGACGGAAATTAAAGCTGCTTTGCTGACAGAACTAGAGTTAGTTTCTTTCTTCATGTGACAAGCCTTATTAATGGAAAGCAGTGCAGTTTTCACCTTGTTGTGCCAGAAGGAGTGACTCCAGCACACAGAGGAAGCAACATTCCTTTTGCTAGACAGCTCATAAGCTGCCTTGTTTGGAACATTATGAGGTGATGCTCAGGTTCAAATAACAGCAAAGACAGACAAGCGCTGTTATGGTAATGCCCATTTCTTTCTCATTTGTTTTGTGTTACAAAGGGGATAAAGACAATCCTCTAGGACCTTTCAGAGAGACGATACATTTAAAATAATGTCTGTTCCAATGCTCCCAAATTTCAGGTTGAACCTCAGCTGCAAAAGCAGCATTTTTTGAATCACAACAGAAAAATGCAACCTGCAACAACTCTATAGAGATAAGATAAAAAAGCCTGTGTCATTCCATGAAAAAACAGAAGAAAGCTTTCTATGAGTATGATTTGGATCAATGAGACATGACAGATATATGAAGACTTGCAGATAACTCTATTTTTTATTAATAATACAGGTCTGGTGATAAATAATGATTAATCTTAATTTTTTACATTAGCAACAAGAGTTTTATAAGTTGTACATGAAAGTGGCATATTTAATTCAATGCAGAATATTTTTAAATAAATGTCAAGATCATATGGAACATATGAAACAAGGAAAAATACAGGAAGTGCCATTTTGATGCTGACCAATGATTTGTTCAGTCTAATAGCCTGTGTCTTGCAGTGAGCAGGACAATCAGATTCAAAAGGATGTATGCAAAATCCTGAAATGGATGGCAGTTTAATACTCTACAGATTATTCTATCCAATGCTCTCAGAAAATTTGGATTATTCCTAACACACATTCTTTAACATTTTTCCTGATTAATTTTTGGATTAATTTTCCAACCCCTACTATTCTGTGATTCTGTGATTCTGTGATTAGTGTGTGTATGTAATCTTTTAAACTGGTTCCATCCTTGGACACCCTTTCAAGACTTTCAGCTGTTGTATTTACTATGTAAACTACACTTTCCTTTTATTAATTTACTTTTATTACTTTGTTTATTTTATTTTCCTGTTCCTCTGTTTTATAAAAGACGTTTATTAAGGGCATATGTCTTCTCTAGATTATATTCATTATTCCTTATATATTTTTTATACTCTTGTTTAGTCAATCTAAACCAGAACTCTTCTCTTAACCTACACAACAGTCATGGGGCAACTTTTAAGTTAACTGTGATTTCTGTTTTCTGTATAGCAGTCAGATGTTTAGACTTCTTTTACAAAAAGAGGGAAGTTTTTATTTTAAGACCATGTCAGTCTTAGGTAGGCTGAGCCTTGTGTCCTGTCATTCTAAGCATATGTCTGCCCACTGCGCTTTAGAGTACTCTGGCAGGTGCACCTTTCATTTTCCTGTTGAAAGTGAGCTACATGCAGTCAAGGATACAGGAGTCTTAGGAACAGAAGAAGAGGCGGCAAGACAGAACTTGACTTTACATTTAGTATTTGAGACAATCAACCAGGAATATGGAAGACCTATACTGATCTGTGACTCCATAAATATTTTTAGAGTTTTATCCAATTACTGCAGCAAAATTCTAATGTAACCTTCTCAGGTTCCAGAAAGCAGACTATTGAATACCACTTACCCCTTCTTTTGCCCAAGAACATGGCGTCCTCCTGCCTAAGCATTCTTGGCTACATAGTGGAGTCTTTGAGGGTAAGCTATCCGCTGTGAGGAAGGTCCAGGCCCCCTCAGACCACGGATGCAGTTCTTACACCAGGTTTGCATAGGCTATGCTACAAAATCTAGGGAATCATAAAATGATAGAACAGTCCAGGTTGGAAGGGATCTCAAAGATTGTCTGGTCCAACATTCTATGTGAAAGAGAGCTTAGATGGTCTCATCTAGCACATGCCTAATCACATCTTGAAAACCTACAGTGAGAACTCGACCACATCACTGGGGAGGTTGTTCCATTGAACAGTTGTTCTCACTGTAAAAAACTTCCCAGGTGCAGGACCTTGCGCTTGTATTTGTTCAACTTCATACAGTTCTTACTTGCCCACTCTTCCAGCCTGTCCAGGTTTCTTTGTAAGATGTCTCTCCCTGCTGACATGTCCACCTCACCACCCAGTTTAATGTCATCTGCAAGCTTAGGGGAGGGAGCTTTCAGTCCCGCTGTCCCGATCATTTATGATGATGCTGAGCAGCATGGGCCCCATTAGTCCCTGGGGGACATCACTTGTGATCAACAGCCAGCCTGAGTAGAAATCACTGATCACTATCTTCTGAGTGTGGCCTGTTAACCGATTATCTACCCATTTCACAGACCACCCATCCAATCTGTGTCATGCCAGTTTGTCCAGGAGAATGCTGTGGGAAACAGTGTCAAATGCTTTGCTGAAGTCCAGGTAAACAATATCCACAGCTGTCCCCATGTTGACAGAATATGTTGTTTTCTTGTAGGAGGTGATTAGGTTAGTCAGTCTTGATTTGTCTTTGGTAAATCTGTGCTGGCTTTTCTCTGTCACCTGCTTCATTTGGCTTCTTTCTGGGACAACTCTTTCCATTGCTTTCCCAAGGACTGAAGTAAGAGAAGGACAGGCATTATCACCACCCTCAACTTTTTTTTCGTTCTTTAATTTGAGTGAACTCTGTTCCATTATGTAGTTCCATTCAAGAGAGTTGCCAGAACAGATTCGTGGTGGAAGAACTGAATATTCCCTGCCGGTGCATTATACACTGAATTCAGCAATAAATATCCAGACGACTAAGTTCTTCACTGGAGATCTCCAATTTGTTTTTCTCTCTTCTTTCAGCTACACCAGGAACTTACATGATTGCATAGGAAGGACCTCTAGACTAGATGCCTAAAATTCAATGTTTTTCTCAGGGTCTTTAAATTTATTCATAATTTCCTCCTACTTTATTGTTTTTGTTGAGAAGACATGACCAAAACTAAATGCAGTATTCCAGATAAAAAGTTGCTATTCATCTATATTAGTATGTGTTAATATTTTGAGAATATTTTGTCTTTCTCTGTATACCATCTAATATTTCTTTTTTTAGCTAAGGTGACCAGTGACTTGAAGTTTTCATTGAACTAACTATCGACCGTGATGATGGAGTTCTCTCTCTTTATGTTAGCAGCTACATTAGAGCCCTATAGTATGTAGGAACTCTTCATATTTCATCCCCTTCCAATGTGCATTACATTGCATTTGTGAGTAATTGAAGCCCAGCTGGCAAACTCTTTATTGTCATTCTCTTAAATAATGTTAGCTAAATGTGTACAGGAAAGACCAGAGCTCTGAAACGCAAAAGGCTTTTCTCTTCAGTTTCTATTTGTTTGGAAAGGGGGATGTTGTGGCTCTGGACTTGGTATGTGTGAATACAGAGTATGTTCTAGTTTTGGATGGACATAATCAGAGAGTAAATAAGTGATATTTTTTATAAACCATTACAAATACTAACTCTTTGTCAGGGATGTTCTTAAAGTGGTTGCAATGGATGCTGCATCTCATGATCCCTAACTCCATGAAGTCATATTAATCTTGCTGGATTTTCTTTCTACTTACAGGTCTCAGTGCCCTACTGAACAGTGGAAACAGTGATGAAATATTTTTTCCATTAAAACACACAAGCAAATAGTTTTCACCTTCTTTCATATACATATATATATATATATATATATGTAAAGACCATTTTTCACCTGGGGCCCAACATTAAAGAACATTCTTGACCTTGCTTTACTCTAGCCTGGGGTGTTTCAGGTCTTTCACCTGACACAAAATTATTGGCTTAGAAATTGTCAGATTTCTTCTTAGTGTCAGGTCCCATGCACTTACATTACAAGAGGTATATTTGTGCAGCTATTCCAGCTGCAGAACTTCTGTCTTTCCCACCCTTTCTGGAAACATGGAGGCAAGAGAGGGACTGGGCTGGAATCAGACCTCTCTGCCTGACCCATTGTCTGTGTAGTGGCCCTTTTCAAGTAGCCACAAGAATCAAGATTTGCAATGAAGGCTTAGATGCTTTGCCTCTGCATGTGTTGTCCTTAAAAGACATGGGCTCCTCACTTTGGAAACCTTAGAGACTGGACAACTATTCAGGACAAATGACTGGAATGTCTTTCTCATCATGAATTCTGCTGGAGTCAATCAACATAAGGACTTCCTGAGTCAGATATTATTGGCTCTAATCGTGTAATCATTTTCTAGAAAATCATGTTATTTCTAGTACATTAATAAATCTCATTAATTCCCAGGAGATTTATCTCCATTAAATGAATCCTTCTTTTATTACATATATATTAATAATTTAATTTTTGATGGTCTGTTGTCTTTTTTTTCTTCATATGTATGTAAGAGATTTTGCATGACTTAACCACTCTTCTGAAGATATGCTAGAGAGTTTTATGAGTTATGCTTTAAAACATATCTAATCATTTCAGTGATTTTGAAGAAGTGTTTAAATTTGAGGTATATGGCTTTAGAAGTGATGGTGATTTTAGCCCCCTCTTGGACTAGTTAGGAAGATTTTGAGTTTTCTTTGTGAAGTAATCTATCAATTTTCTCCTCCCTGAAGCAATAGTTGATCTTTACAGCATAACCTGTCTAGCACCTTGAAACCACTAGAAATTTCAATTGATCTTGGGAGAGAAAAAAAGTTGCCTTCCTTTATTCTAATTTCTCCCAACACTCACTTTCATTTTCACCCAAGGGCAAACCATTTTTATTTAATTCCACTTGTCTTTTCTAATAAATGAGCACGTTAACAATGTCCACTAATAGAGATGATAATTTTTCTGTTTTAATCTTGAAACTTTCTTGCTCTCTGGGATGCGACAGAGTCCATGCAGTCAGAGGTCGCTTCAGATAAAAAACGGATGGCTGCCTAAGCATATACCAAGATGCTCTCTCCAAAGGCGTGTTCAACTGCTGAGTCCTGCTTGTGACGACACAACTTTCCATGCCAAGAGCCAATCGGCACATAATAATTGACTTAGTCCCACTTGGCAAAAACATTTTCAAATATATAAAAAACTGGCACTTGAAAACTCTTTTTGGGAGGAGGATCCAAGCAAGAACCTTACCTGACAGACAGGTTGACGGGCCTGAACCTCTTTTCCTCCCCCAGGAAGGGACACCTTTTGGTAAGAGTCGTGCCTCTGACTTTGTCAGAAGTATCCCTGGGAACACTTTGTTAACTAAAGCGCTAAACCATTACCTTGAGCTCAACTTTTGTAGACAGTGCATTTATCAATGGCAATTCCTAATCTGTGATACCTGTTGCTTGAATAAATTACCTATTGTTTCAACTTTGTGAAAATATCTCAGTGAAAGTCCTTGGAAGGGCTCTGACAGGCAAGTCGAATCTGAGAAGTGGCTACACATTTAACCCTTTAAACCGTTGACCAAGTCTGGGACTAGGAGTAGATCCAGCCGCATCTAGACTCCTCTCTGAGACAGAGTTTAGAACTCGAGGTGGTCTGCTCTGAACCTCATAACTCAACGGAAGGGCGTTCCTTTTGCCGCTTAGCAGACTCCTCATAAAGCGACTGAAGACTGTTGCGTTTGGAGACAGCTTAGTCTGTGGTGGTTGCAGTCACTTCTCTAGAGAAGAAGCTCCTGCTGAATTTCTGAAGGCATCTCCATCTACTTTCCCCAGAAGTAGCTGTTTGCCTGGATAGAAGTAGGTGATGGCAGGATGGCAAATCACTACACTGTTAATAGGGCCTATCTATGAAAAGATACACACCTCTACTGAGCATATTTTCCACTCTGTGGGATGCCAGTGGTTCAATTTCTCCTTCACTCCATGACCTATGTGTTCTATTAGTTATGTATCTGTGTCTTCCTGACTCTTGCTCTGTATTTACAGACTTCTGATGAAAAACAAAATGAACAACTATGAGACATGTTATGAGAATTGAACACAGATATATGATTTCTGCAGTTGCGATTCATGATTTTGGAGGCAAAAATGATGCAGGAGTCTTGGCAGTAGAGATGCAGAAGGCAGCACAGACAGCTTTTGTGTCTTATTAGTAAGGCACATCCCTTTAACAGAATATCTGCCTTAAAAAAAAAACCCCATGATTGAATCAACAGACTCTCAAAGTGTCAAAGACTATCAGCAAAGACAGACATGATAGGATTAGAGACAGACAGCAAAATACTATTGGCTTATAAGGCTATTCAAAAACCTCACTTCTACTAATGATCTGTTCAAGAACTGCAGGATATGTTCTCAAATCTGCCAGTGCTTCTGTTCCAGGCAACTGATGAAGATGAGATAAAGCATCCATATCCCATCTTACTTTGTAATGTAAAAAAACCACATTCAGAATTAAACTTACCAATTCATTTTTTCTGATAGTAGTGATTTGCAATTGTGAAACTATTCATTATATTTCAAGGTGTAGCTTTCTTTTCTGATGTGGTAAAAAATATTGCAGTAATGCCAGACCACGAGGCCCAAAACCACCTTGTTCAATTTGACAGACAATATTTTTAGTAATTTATTTTCTGTAGGTATGAAAAGACTTTTCAAAAACCATATTGCAATTGTCATCACCTATCGTTCTCTCTTATTTAAATATATTTCAAATGTCATTATTTTTTCTCTAATTTTTTGACCAATATATAAGCTCTATCTAATGACAAAGTTGTTCTCATAAAAAAAGGTGTCAGAATCTTATACTTGGGTATAAATTCTGCCCAGATGTATGTGGGATAAGGCTGGTTTTTGGTATGCCTTTTGGAACCTTTTGGCTTAAGTATCACTTTGTTTATATTTTTTTCTAGATAGATAGGTATCTAGATGGAGTCAAGTATAAATATTTATATACTGCATAAAGAATGAAAGTTTTTAAAAATAAGGATTGCAAGTAAACAGAGAACCTTTTGAGAGGTCTGAATTCAATACCAGAACAAATACTTTCTTTCCTATAGATCTTTTAATGCAAAGAAGACTCATTCAACCAGAAGAAAATGTATAAAAAGCAGATGTCTCTCTAATGGAAAAATCAGGAAAAACCAAATGTAAAGATGCCTTTGAGGGACTTTTATACTGACAGTCAATGACGAATTGCTAGGTAGAATAAATACCTTTGAAAATTCCTGTAGAGCCTTCCAAAGTTACGGTACTGACTAGACGTCCCTAAATTAAATATTTGTGTATGAATGATGCGAAATAGCGAAAGTTAGGAAAACCATTTAGCAGTCTTTGCTTTATAATGAAAAGAAAGGACAGATATTGGAAAGCCAATAAGCGTGCTGCGTCATTGCATGCAGAGGCTAAGACATAACAGGACACATGTCCCTTGCGAAATTGTATATTCTATTAGTAGAAACTTCGTTTTTCAGTTTCTGTAAAAATTTTAGCCCTCAGAACACTCTCAGAATTCATCCCCATTCTTAAGAAGTACCTGTCCAGTCAATGGATCCATTTACCCCATAAAGAACTAAATTTTATATTCCTTCAGTTTAATCTGCTGAGTTCATATAGTTTACAAAGAAAATAATTCATTTAGAAACTAGCTAAAACAGAGTTTATATGGAAAAGACCAAAATCTCTGTGGCCTATGTGGAGCTCACATTCAGATCTAGGCTCTGTACAGTGTCTGAGAGCTTAGGACTATATATTAGTACTCTTTTTCTGCTTTTTATCTGTCTATCATCTTTGCTGTACTGATGACAACAAATAGTCTTTCAAATACATTTACGGTTTTCTGGAAATATATGAAAATTTTTGTGCAAAACTTCTGGTACTTTCAGGATAAGAACAACTTCAAGAGAAGATACCACTTATTTGCCAAAGTACCGTCCTTTTCTAACAAGACGCATTTCCATGTGGACATCCAGGCAGTGACTTTAAGAGGCTGTTTAGTTCTCCTTGTGTCTGCACTCTTTTGTGCCTGGGGGAGTATCTTCTGGCTTGGTAGGGTCACCTTTGCCTTACTCAGTTCTTCCCCCTTTAAACAACATATGTTATGCACGTTAAACACATCCATTGCTCCTGGATGTTTGTTAGCTGCTGAAACAAGGAGGGTGATATCTGCCCAGGAGTTTGCCTGGGATGTCACAAGGGACAGGCTGGATTTACATATGCAGGACTTCAGACTTAAATCAATTTTGAATACTCCCTTCAACTGCCTAAGTACTTCTGGGTTATAGTAATATACTGTAGCAGCACTATATAGAGCAGATGTATACAGTTATCCAAACATAATACAGTTCCATACAGCCGAGCTGAGAAAGACCACCTCCAGAGGCTTTAAAGGTTTCTTATTTCTTCAGGCAATCACAGATAAGAATCTAGTCCAGGAAGTTGATTCAAAAAAAAAAAAACAACAAAAAAAAGAACTAATCTTGCAGTTGCTAGACTTTCGAGCAGTTGCTAGGAGATATGTAGCAGCTGGTTGTGATTTTGGAAAATTAGGTCCTACATCAGGGGAACAAGCATTGATTTTCAAACTACTAGCAAGTTTGTTGTTCAGGCATTGCATGAACAAATATACTTCCCTAATGAAGTGTCTGTACACTAATATAATGACGATATTAAAACAAACTTATGTATTCGTGAGCTTTTGGTGATTTTGAAATTTAAAAAAATTTTACCTTTTTTTTTTTTTGTAGCTTTATCTTTTAAGAATACCAGAATCAGCAGGAGGACCTAGAATCATTAGAAGTAGTGTATTTGACATTTCAGTTCAAGCAAGACAGAAAGGTTTTTTACATTATCTTGTGTGCCTTTTCTCTTTGGCACATTCTTTCCCTTTAATTTCCTTCTCATTCCCCCGAGTTTCTCATTATCACTCCAATATGAAACATTAGACCACTGTGCTACATAGTCAGAATGAAATATTTGAGGGATACCAAATGTTACGTTCTCACTGCAGATCAGAAAAAAACGTTTGTCGTAACTCTGCCTGTAACTGTGACACATGCAAGATTAACATCTTTGAAACTCACACTTCTATTTGTATGATGGCTTAGAGTAGCAGCACCATACCGGGTTCTAAATTAAACGTGTAGGATTAATGACTTCCTCCAGACTTGGTGAGAGTTTTCTATTACTCGGACTGGATTTTGAGTTTATCTAAATTTATTTCTGCCGTCTTGGGGAAAAATATTAAGTGAATCAGAAGGTCTTCTGAGGTACACTTTGAACTGCAATGATCTAATTCCATTAATATATTGGATTCCTGTGGCTCTCAGAACCTTAATCAAGTTCCATTTATTCCAATAAACATCAGATTCCAGTATGTGTCCATAACACATTTGACCAAAGAACACCGAGCATCAGTTAAATGTGTTTCTTTTTTAATTGATGCAATGCTTTAATTGGAGGTTTTGAGAATACTGGGTAGTTGCTGGGATTTTTCTGGGTTTTTTTGTTGGTTTGTGAGTTTAGGGTTTTGGGTTTTTTTTGGTGATAGAATAATTTGAAAAAGAATAGAATGCAAATGCTAACTTCATTAACTCTGGAGGAGTTATGGAGAACTGGAGGAGAGAGATAAATGACCCTAAAAATCATGAAAATACGAATGCTATCTGAAATCAGAAAGTTAGTTGCAAGTGCTTTTAGAGTGATTGGTTAACTTACACGTATTTTATACTAATGGAAAAAGGGGAAAAGAAAAACCAAAGTGAACATAATATGAACTTGTATCAGGCCAGAACAGACTGGTTTTGATCAGCTCACAATTAAGTTTTAACTTACTTCAAAGGCTGTGGATTTGTATTGCTGAACGTCGCCAAAATTTTTTCTTTCACAGTCTTGAACAGAAAACAGTTTGGGGTCTTCCATCCACTGCCCTGCATTTTGAGAAAGGGGTTCAAGCTCTGATTTTCCATCCGAGGACTTTGCAGCTGAAGGGAGTTGAATCCCCTACGCTTCTGGGGACTATTGAATGATGGGATTTTTTTAAAAGAAAACAGTATTCTTAAGTGAACTCATAACTCCCTGGAGTCTGGGAGGCTGGAAATTTATCAACCCTGAAATCACTCATAATGCTGGACAGTCTATAAGATCAAAAGAAGCTTGAGCTCATTATACTGCATCCAATCATTTAAGACATGCAGAGAAAGAAAATAATAACACTAATATCTCTAATTGAATTTGACTTTAAGGTAGTATTAGTGTGTTATTCAGCTATTAGCTACAAAGTCTCTAACTCTCTGCACGGTTCCTGCCTTTCCCAAAGCCGGGATCCAATTTTCACTTCAAGACTCTTCTCTATATGTTGCTTTTCATGAAAGGGAACTGGATTTGGATGGAAAAACCTTTCTTATATTTCCATCCTCATTTGTGTTTCTTCTGACTGTAACTTCAGTTCTAGTCACCCCACTATGATGTGTCTTTAACTCAGAGTACCAACTGGTTCTCCACCCTCATGGGCTGGTTCTGCCACCACCACAATCCCTGCCATGTGGGGAACATTTTGTAGTGCAGTCTCACACTACCGAATCCAGACAAATTCATAAAACAGATTGATTCTCCAAATGCCCGTTTGTACAACGTAGATATATTCTCTCCCATACACCAGTAACTAAGGAGGATTACATGACCCTAATTTTACATGTGCTTATACATGTCATTTCTGGTACACCTACATGAAACTAGTCCTTAACCAACCTAATAGTAAGAATAAAGAATTCAGGTCATGCCTGGATCCAGGTAGGGACTGAACATCATGGCATACATACTGTTTCGGGAAACAAAGTGTTTACATCAGGGGAATCCTAGAGGTGACTTGCTGGATTTGCAGTCTCTTCAGCTCTATGTCTTATCTTCTTCTAGCCACTTTCACTCTGCAGCCTGCTTTTCTTTGGCATATGTGCAGGCCACAGAGTCTTTTAAATACTAAACACTCTATAAATACATGTAAAATATTATAGAATTTATCCTTGGAATAATAAATTACAGCTATGGCTGTGATGATGAAGGCAAACTTAAGTAGTGTATACATGACTGTTTTGGAGAATGAAGTGATGGACTAGGAACATTTTTAGTTCCTAAATGATACATAGACACTGTTCATTGAGACAGAACATGTGTAACTAGCCAACCTCAATAAGACTTTTGCTGATTTAAAAGCCATGGCTTTTCTTCTGAGTGGGCAGATATATTTGAGTTTCTTTGAATGTATTTTGTCCCAAACAATGTTACAGAGTTTAACGCCTCAGTAAGGTTAATTAAAATGATAAAGTACTTCTAATATCCACCCTTTTAATTTTCTTCAAATCTTTCTTTTTACACCCTGAATGCATGTGAAATCATAGCTCTCTAATCTGATTTCAAGTACTCGTTGATTTCCTTTGTTGTTTGTGTGCTTTTGATTCTTCTACACAGCAGCTACTTTTTTCCTCTTCCAAGTTTTAGCGGTGTCAGACGGCGATTTACAAGCGGAAACTCAAAAATTCACAGCTGAAGCATAAAGCTAAGGAATAAGGTTAAATATCTGCAAATCATAAAATCCATAACAGATTTTTTACAAAGTAAAAATGGTAATTCCCTAATTTAAAGTTTAACTTGATTTAAGGAGAGATATCTTCAATAAATTATATACCATGCAGTCCTGTTTACAAAAGCAGCTCAGACTAATACTTCTGTCAGCTTGGTGGAAACCACTAGCTGTCCCAAGGCTGAATCCTCTGGTGTAAATAATAAAATCATGTCACAAATATCTTAGGCTGGGCAAAACTTTGTCCTGTTACCAGTACTCTGACATGAAACACAACTTTCATTTTCACAGTCTGTTTTTATGGCACATATCCTAACAGGAATCAAATCTCGTATCCAAATCCTCAAACATCAGTGAAGTGAATGAGGTGCATTGATTTATCCTGTTGGCAAGAAAAAGTTAAAGCACTTTGTGCTACATTATCAATCCCCCGAGGCATCCAGTACACTTTTATGTTTCAACCGCAATGTCTAGCTCCAGTATTTTACATCGGACTCTGTATTTGTAAAAAGAAGCATTCAGAGTTTTCTCATCTACTGAGTTGGTGGGTCATGTGATATAATTATTTAAAACCCATTGTTCCCGTATTTAAATATTACTGCTTTAGGAGGTTTGTTCATGAAACATTACGTGGATATTCACACACACACACAAACTTTTACACTTTCATGAGCAGGAACAATCAAATATAATAAGATTGAGGTTATTTAAGCTTCAATAAAAACCTTTACAAGATGGTTGATAGTAGCTTTGCCCTCCTAGCCTCAGGTACAATTGAGAATACATTTTTCTCTCTTGCCATTACAAGCAAATTGTAATGGTTGCCAAATTTGCAGAACACATCTATGGAACATTACTCAGTGTAATACTTAATACCAGCATGTAATGAACCACATTTGCATTTCTTTCATTAGCTACAGCTCCTGTATTTCTTTGGTGATATCTTAATTATTCTTGGAGGATACTGTCCTGCTGCTGTTTAAACTCCAGTGTGAGTTCATAGTTGGAGTGTTTTTTGAAGAACCTTCTATTTCTACATGTGTTTTTGGAATTGCACTCAGCCAGTTTCACTAGTTTTGTAGTTTTAAGGGAAGATACTTTTGGAAGGTTTTAAATGCTTGACTGCATAGTTTCTAGTCTGGCTGCTAGAAATTAGATTAGTACTAAATCCTGAAACCAAGTACAGACAAAACTTAGTAGCTGTTTAAAACAGAAGCTCAGGATGTGGGCTGGTTCCTTTAGCTTTGTTGTTTTTCATATTTTGCATGAAATTGTCCATATGCCTATCAATTTCACACTTCCTAATGAGGCTTCATCCAGCTTTTCCTGCTTCTGATCTCACTCTCCAAAACTGTTTAGTCTCTTAGGTTGCAACTCAGGAGGAAGAGGCAAGGACTAACAAAGTTCTTACTGAACGCTTGAGAAGTGATGAGACTATCATTTCTGGTCCATCTAATCTGCCCATTTTGGTGTTGTAAGCACTTTTCCTGCAAATATTCCACCTGTTTTGGATGGGTTTTTTCTTTCTTTTCAGCAGGGAGAAGTGGGGGACAGTGAGATGACTAAACGTTAGTTCTTTGTTCCTCCTCATGACTCAAGATTGTACTTTCCTCAGCCTATAGATAATTTTAGTTTCCTGATCCTGCAGTTAGATGATGTGTCCCTCCTTATAGTACCATTCACCCCTCATATTCTTTGAAGCTCTTTATCAAGTAAGGAGACAGTTTTTCTGTGCTTACAACCCTTTCTTGAGGATGACACCACTTCCAGTTCCAGTGTACTTGGACCAATGTTGTTAGCCTACTCTGAACAGACTGCAATTTGTTGTCATCTGGGAAAACAGCCTAGGGAAATACCACTTGCGCTGTACACACCTTGTTTTTAATATGGCTTCTGAGGCATTTGCTACTCTGCTGTCAGACATAAGTTACTCATTCAGCTGGGCACCTGGTCTTAGATAGTGCCATTGGTCTTTTGCAGTTCTAACACAATGAGTCAGGGATATGTTACTAAAAATGACATTAGGTTGGTGTAGCTTTAGCTTGCTCTTTAGCCCTTTTCTGTACTTTGCAGGGCAGAAGGGAAAGAGCCCTTTCCAAAAGACTTTCTGGGGATGCAATTGAGGGTAGAAGAGTCCACCTGAGAACACCTTTTTGTCCAGAAAGATGTAAGGAGAGAAGAGTTGGAAACACAAGATGGAGAAAGAGTTTTGTGCAGGTCTTTGTCTGTCTTTTAACCAGAAGATGAGGGTCTTCAGGCACTTGTGTTTCTCCCCTGTCTGTGAACAGTCTTTCGAAACAGTATTTTTTCTCTCTCACCTTGGGTCCTGTCATTTGCTCCATCTCTGTCTCTTGCTTTGCCTTAAACTGGAACAGGCTGCTCAGGGAGGTTGTGGAGTCTCCTTCTCTGGAGATATTCAAGACCCGCCTGGACAAGGTCCTGTGCAGCCTGCTGTAGGTGACCCTGCTTCGGCAGGGGGG
>Ga0065711_1030279_pt1 | contig 33057 bp, 21 predicted proteins | sample Hoacrofraction12_FD_59098 | JGI IMG/M metagenome (GOLD analysis project Ga0065711, IMG submission 59098) | Hoatzin crop microbial communities from Cojedes, Venezuela - Epithelial fraction 12 v2 (version 2) | ecosystem: Host-associated > Birds > Digestive system > Esophagus > Crop | place...
CTGCTTTCCTTAGCGCTGCTGCAATACAGATAACAATTAGTATTTCTGAAGGGTAATTGTCACCGAGTCTTGACCTGGAACTTTTAGCTACCTATCAGATGTGAAGAAATTCTTGGAGGAAGCCTGATCCAGGTGGAAGCGCAAGCTACTTCTCCGTTGCATTTGACACAAGCTGCTCTGGCAACGGCCTCTTTCCTGCCAGCATTCTCGCCACAATGATAAAGAAGCTGGACCTGTAAGTTGAATGTGGCGAGCTCTTTCCATGTGCTCTCAAATTAAGGCTTACAGACAAAGTTTTTGCGTTCTTAACTTTCTCCCACTATGTGGATTTTACCAACAGGCAGTTAGTGGGAACTTGCTTCCATTGGAAGTGAGAAAACAGTAACATGAGTAAAGCAAAAGGATAAAGGGACTCCGCTCCTCAGGTGTGAGAAAAGCTGTAAAGCTGAGTGGCTGGATTTCTGGAACTCTCGGGTCCTGTCCCCAACCCCAATCAATAAACTTGGGTTTCATCATTTCTCCTAGCAATCCATTGTCCTTGATGGCACAGATCTAGTCTATAATGCTTTGTTTTATGTGGCTGTTCTGCGCCCTGATTTCCTGTCTGCTTTCCCAATGCTGTGAACAAACTGTGTGCTGGTGCTTGCACTCACTGCGTTTTAAGCTCTGCTCTCCCTTATGGCTGGACCACTACTACAATTCTTTCTCTACTCTGCCATTTGTGGACTCTCTCAAGCAGAAGGAAAAAAAGGAAGGAGAGAGGTGCTTTAAGTGGAGATTGGATATCATGCTCCCTGGGTCTGCAGAAGCTCTATGAAAGCAATACAGTGCGCAAAGCAAAATCAATTGCTTTTCCGATCATTGTAGCAGTGGCGTGGGATCTGCAGGACCAGTCAGCCTTTCGTAGTTTACAGGCCATGGATTTCTCCAAGTTGTGGATAGCGTATGTTTTTGTTTTTCTGTCTGTGATGCAGCCACAGGCTTATCAAAGCACTGCCCAAGATGGCAAAGCCAGTAAGGGATCCCAGCAGAATGGGTACCAGCATGGCAGAATCAGGACCTGGAAATAAAGACAGAAGTAATCAAGCGGCGAACAGCTTTAAGAGAGGGAGGGAGTAGAAAGAGGAGGTTAAACTCCCTTTCGTCTTTATAGCTTGCCATGCAAGTATGGTTAAGTTTCTTTCCATAGAGTCGTCTGAATGGGCAGTGCCATAAGACCCCAGCAGTAAATATTCTTTGCATAAGTAAGTGAAGACACAAGAAGCTAGATGACTCTCAGAGATGGTGCCCATGGACTTCAGAAGTCTCTCATGCTCATGATGTGCCAGGTTCAGCATCACTCCTTTCTAACAGCTGGACAACATCTAACTAACATTTTAACCAGCTGCTGTATTTCACCTATGAACAGAAAGCAAGAAGAACACACTCCTGACTGATGACCAGCCTCATTCTGCACCTAACGTTCCTAAGTCAGATTTTTGTCCAGTTACCTGTGGGTGGTGTTTTCCTGCTCTACCAGGCAACTACCTCTAAATATGGGGAATCTTCCCTAAGCTCAGTATAAAAAACAGACTGCATTCCTCTTTCATTCTAAAAGCTGCAAGGCTAACAGAAAAAAAATATTTAAAAGCATATACCCAGATTCCGCCCATCTCACCTCACCTAAAACTCAGACACCTGAAAGGAATGATTAGTGGATGTCTCACAATTATTTTAATGACATTCCTCATCCTTAGCCAACGTGTTTCACCAAAATACTGCAACATGTAGGAAAATACTTTTCAGCTAGAGGATATTCTGCCATATTTTTCTCCCCTCTCCTCCTTCTAAAGCTTCACTTCCTGTAGAGCATACATTTGTCAATGTCTCCTGTCTGAAAATCTATTAGAAGTGATACTGATTAACCACCATGTTTGGGATTTAGGAAGGCCAAACCAAAGATGAGGAATTGTTGGGATATAATCTAGTCGTACCAGATGGCTTTCAAGAAAGTTGTTAAAAGTGTACTGTCTTCCTTACAGCTGGAAAAGTCAAACAGAAACTTCTGCAAGAGAGGGACAGAGAAGAAAAAACAGGAGACCCACCTTCCATAGGTTTAGACAGAAACCTGTTCTTCATTCTCAGAATTGGACCTAATGAGATCAGCTTGTGCAGGTTTCCATAGCTGTTCCTGTCGCTTGGCTGGAGGAGCAGCTCCACACTTTCAAAGCAGTCCTGGGAAAGACATAAGAAAATCACTTGAAAGCATACTTTCATATTGTGAACGCATCTTCCAGGCTTTTAACAAAGGGATTGACCAGCTATGGGATGATCCTGCTGTGGTGACTTCGTTACAGGACCCAACCGAATGTAGAGATAGATTTCAGCCCTTTCATGTAATTCTACGACACAAAATCATATAGCTCTGCAGAGCCTGTTTCTTGTGATTCTCCTGCAAGGTTGCTGCTTGCTTATTTCTTGATATGTTTCTTATGTTGATTACACAAAGCAATGGTAAATTGTTTCTGGTCGTAAAGTGAAAATAAAGCACTGTGAACTCAGTTAGTTTAACTGAGAGTCGAAATTCAGTTAGGGCTTTAGGAGACACAGAGTATGCGGGCGATTAAGAACAAACTGTATGAGCTGGAAGAAGGTCGAGCTCTATAATCTACTATCAAGATCCTTTACTGGATTATCTGTTCTTGCTGGAAGCCCCAAATCTTTCCAAAAGTTCTTCAGACCAGTGAGAGCGGACCCGTCCCATGTACCTGTTCACACCCTGCTTTCCCATGCAGACAGACATGAAGCTCGCAGTGCAAATAGGCCACTGAATGATTCAGCATCTGGAAGAGCTGGATGGTGAAGCTAGCAGCTCGGGACTTGCTGCTCTGCAGTAACTGGATGTGTCTGCATTCAAATGGCAACCTGGCAAGGACAAACAGCAAACAGTTTCAAATCCCAGCTCTTCCTGACTAAAGGCAGGGGAGAGGGGGATCTGCCGACACAGGTCTGTGCAAATTCCAAGCTAGGTACCTGCAACCACAGAGTCAAACAAAAATCCACAAAAAGTCAGTGTCTCAGGCTCTACCTGTCCCTGCTGTGGAGGCCACAGCCCTAGAGCAGCAGCAGAATTTTTTCTTGGAGGCTGATTCTGCTACAGCCATTAAAATGGCTGCTACAATGCGATAATCATTCCCTGATCTAGATAAACTTGGAAGCACTGCAGAGGTGATCTCCCGCTATAGCTGATATGGGCAAATCAGAAAGCTCTTTTACTGACGACAATAACGTGTAGCACTTCTAACGCTCATTTCACGCCCCAGTGGTGTTACAAACATCAGCTAATGAACCCTCCAATTTCCCTGTGCTCAACCCAGACAGGCTGGGCAAGAAGATGCTGATAGGGAAATGGAGGCCTGTGGAGAAGCCTGGCTCCCATCCTTGGGCTGCTCTGCTCCTAGGCTGTGCCAACCCCTAGCAGGAAGTGCAGGAGGATGCTGTAAACCTGACATCTGTGACAGCACGGTGTGGAAAAGAGGAACTGCTTATTTGCATAAATCAAAGGGTGAAGGGAGATGTTTTCCCTGAGGGTTCTTTGTCTTCTCAAGCCCTCAGCATTAACTATAAGACAGCTCAGGGACCAGAGCACTCTCGGACTCGTTCTCACTGCTCTGAGCTTACTCTGAACTCCAAAGAGAGCAGACTGCAGCCACGGGATACAAGAGAGGGTCCTCTAAGGATCAGCCCATTCCCAGCCCGGGCCCAAAGAGCTGTCTGAAGCTATGCCCATCCCTGCAGCTCCATGTCTGACCTGCGGAACATGCAGCACACCGCGCCTGGTCCCCCTGGACTGGCAGAAGGCGTCACGCAACACGACCGGATCTGGAGCATGGGTTGGCTGCTGTTGCTCTGCACAGCAATTAAAGCCAGGAAAGTCTCCTGGGAAGGCGCTGAGCCTTCGACCTCAGGGCTGGCTTCTACAGCAGGGCGCAGGCTCATCTGCACAGTGTAGTTACCGGAGCCGCAGACATCATCACTCACAACTGCAAGGCTTTAGGGAAAGAAGAAAAAAAAAAAAACCTGAGGCCCAGCTAGGCTCCAAGGCTCCACAGCCTGTTAGGAATAAAACAGCATTAGGGTGAGTTTCCTCAGTGAAACCAAAGAACAAGCTGAAACAAATGAACAACATGTAGATCCTGGCATGACAGAGTCCCCCATGATCAGAACCACCCCCCGCCTCTCTGCACAGTCAAATCATTTGAACTGAGGGGAACTTGGAAGCGGTTTACTGTGTGGGAATATCTACCTTCTTTGCTAGTCATTCGGTCACTTGAGCAATATCAAATGTTCCCACTTGCAGAACTGCACGCAGATTTTTGGGGGGAAGAGAGGTGGAGTCGAAGGCTATTGTGAAAAAGAAAACTAAGTCTGAAGGACGGTATTCGTATCCAAAATGTGAAAAGACACACCCCCCCTTTTTTTTTTAATGTGGTGTGATTGCTGAACAAACCAGGCGTTTTTAAAATCACAACACAGCATACCCATGCTACCAGGCCCCTGGAGCAATTTGGATATTAACCCCTTGTCCTTAAATCACACAGCATAAATATGCAACAGCAATTACACTGAGATAATTACCTGTGCAGAATGGCAGCATCTGACTGCAAAATCCTCCTCTGATGTGATTCACTCAGCAGGGCACTGGGCTCTGAATCCAGCAGTGTTAGAACAGTTACTAAGCCTTCAGCTGCTGCTTCTGTTACTTCGGTTGTTCTAAGCATCTCCTCTGCCTCTGTGTTCAAGAACAGCCTCTCAGATTGTCCAGTGTTTGCAACACCCAGCAAGGAACTCCCCTGTGGCGTAAGTGCCACCAGACTCCGCAAAGAATACGAGGGGCTCTCTAGGGTTGGAAGGAACTGGATTAGATCTCTGGCTAGAAGTATCTCAGTATCATTGACAGCTGCTTTATTGAAGACAGCTGACTGATTAGTAACCTTACTTACAAGCCTGTTAGCTGAGACAGAAAATGCTTTTGTTGCAGATGGCCTGGTGGCATGCATAACGGTGTCAGGGCTGGAAGGGCCAGTCTCATGTTCAATGTTATCTTCCAGTGATACCTTCTCCAAAGGGCTTCCCGCTGATGCCTGATGTGGTGAAGACACAGGTGCCTGAGCGGGCAGCTGGCTAGTAGTAGCTGCATCACCCTTCACTAACATGTCCTCACTCTTCCCCGCTGATGTGGCAACCGCAGTTGGTTTGTTCACTCTGACAATTGTAGGCAGTGCCATGTTTGGATCAGATCGGATAGTTGATATTGGCAGGAGAAACGTGGTTTTGTTTGTAAGCGAAGTAGTGACATAATAATTCTTAACTGCCGAGAGAGATGTTATTGCTAATGAAGACTGTGATGTGGTTTGTGCCAATTTAGGCTGTCTCTCCAGAGTGATAATAGATCCTGCAGACACAGATGGTTGTGCCGGAGTTAAAAAAATCTTATTCCCCAGAACTGCTGGGGGTGGTTGCTGTGTCCTTGTGTTAAACATGGCTGACAGAGACACACTTGTTCCTAAGAATTTACGGCTTCTTATTTTTCTTGCTCTTGTACTGATTTCATTTGGCTTTGTGGTTTCTCCTGTGTTGGCCTGTGAGAACAGCTTAGCAGGGGCTCGATGGATTTGGTCACGTTTCATGGCTGATAGCAGGGGAACACGTGTAGATGTAGGTGAAGCAGGGCTTGCAGGAGAGTTGGTGTACATCCTTGAGTGGCTAATTGTAGCCAGTAGTTTCCCAGAACCTGTCGATTTCATTTGGACCTTTGTTGAAAATGGAACATGCGCGGGTCCTATCAGTGGTCTCTCTGTCATTATAAAGGGCTTCGGCACAATGGGAGTAAATTCCAAATGTTTAGTAAGATCAGGTTTTGTAGAATCAGTGCGGGTTTCTGCTGCTTTAGCATGCACGGTGACCCCTCCTGAACAGGCCATGCTGCCCACCCTTGAATCTTTGTGACTGTTTCCAGCTGGAAGCACTGAGAAAGCTGATGATGTGCTGGGTACAAACTGAATTTGTGATGGCAGCCTTTGAAGTGACTCAGTGCTTAGGAGACTTTGTGATGTGGACTGCAAAGGCATGCTGCTTGTGAACATCTTTCGGGGGTACTTTACGGTTCTAGCCCAGTGCAAGGCCAAACACTCTGTGCATTGTGCACGGACAGAGGAAGGTGCGGTCGCTAAGCCTTGGTGATGGCTTGTAGTTTGCAGCGTTAGTTTCTTCCTGTGCTGAACTTGATCTACAGCCCCTGTGACAGTAAACGGAGGCTGGGCAGGCATTTGAAAATCAGGGAGTCCCTTTGCTGACAGCAAAGGAATTACAGCAGAAGAATGTGGCTTTTCAGCAGTGAAAAGTACTTCGGGGGAAATGAGGGGGCTCTGCTGTGCAGACACCACTAATGGTGGCCTAGTGGAGGTGAAAGGCTCTGCTAACATACTGTTCAGTACAAGCAAACCAGTTGCCTTGGCCTCCTGGGAACTGGGAGCAGGTACCTGCATCTCTTCAGGCAGCCTGGGCAGATGCATGACCTGTGCTGCAGCGCTAGTCCTCATCCCTGGGTCCAGCAAATGATTTGATGCTGAGGTAACAGCTTGAAACAAAGTAGTGATAGCTGTATAATTAGGATTAATTAGCACTGGCTGAGAATTTACTTTTGTTTTCTCTGCTTGTTCGTTACATGCAGTGGAAAGAGTAGTTTCAGGCCTCAGAGACTTACCAGTGGGATAAGAGGAACTAGTTTTCATTGGAATATCATGGCTGCTTTCAGGGGTACCCAAATTCAGATCTTGCTTGTTTGTGAACAAGAGGGCAGTTTTGTGGTCATCTTCACCTTCAGGAGAGGGCACAATCTGTAAATCTTGTCTGTCAGTGGGCAAAAGGATAAATACAGGCTTAACTAGAATTAAGCTAGGACTCAGATTTTGTAAGTTTGCTGGGTCCAGAGCTGAAGAATTTGATGCTGCCAGGATTTGCTGAACAGAAACCAGACCCCCAACACTGGTATTTGGGAATTTTGTAGGTAGAGGGGAATCTTGCATGGGCTGCAGGCATATCATGCCATTCGTACTTTTAAGCAGAAAAGTCAAGTATGGGGATGATGGTAATATTGTAAGCTGATCACCTCTAAAAGCACTGAGATTTTTGGCAGATGCACTAGGCGACATACCAAACTGCTGCACTAGTACTCGTGCCAGATATGCTGGGACCTCAGCAGAAACACTGGGCACCACCGTTTCAGGATGTGTTGTTGTTGAACTGGACTGGCTTCCCTGTGCATGGAGCAAGGGCAATTTTGAAGTAAAAGCTGCCAGGCTGCCAGCTTGCTGGAGCTGGGAGGCTGAAGGTGCAAAGCTGTGAAGCAGAACTTTCTGGTTCCTGTTGCCTTGCAGTCCAGAGGGGATGGGGCTGGCTTGCGGGGTCAGTGCAGGTGAACCACTTTTACCTATCTGTTGTGGGAGACTCTTCTTTTTCCTGGGGTCTTCCACTGTGGTCATCTGCAGCATCATAGGGAAGGCTTCCTGAGATACAGGATGGGCAGAAATGCCTTGAACCCGAGACCCAGAACGAGTAGACACGGATGAAGTCGGTACGTGAAGTCCTTTCTCAGAGGCAGGCATGCCCATTAGCTGCAATCCAACATAAGTAGGAAAAGATGTACTTGGTGGCTGAAGCCCTAAGTGAACAGAAGCAAAAGTGCTTCCAGATTGAAGGGCTGCGTTCTCAAAGGTAGACGTGCCTGTAAAGAGTGCAGATGTTACTCCTTTAAGCTCTTCAGTACTTTGGGAAAGTTTTAATGTGGAAATCCATGCTTGGCTTAATGAGGAGGAATTAGCGGAAGCCTGCGGACTCTCAGAGGATCTAGATTTTTCAGGTTTACTTGTCATTGTCTTATGATCAGTATCTCTTCGCAAAACTGGAACTGTGATTTCTTGAGAGCTCCTGTTGGTTTCTTGGGAAACATGTTGTTTAGTACAATTGAGAGTCTGGAACAAAGAGAAGAACTGTTGTCTATCAGTTGCGCTAATGAGCCCTTGAAATGGAGATGCAAGCAAGCCATCAAGAACTAGAGCTTCCAGATGCATCAATAGTGAAGAAGAACATACATCACCTTGCGGGAGTGTCTGAAGAGCAGGCAAATGGGTTGGGTGTCCAGAACCATTTATTACAGCTGTTGCCAAATTTCTGGCTTTACTTCCTGTGGTTTCTTGCTTCAGAGAGAAAACAGGGGAAAACTGAATAGCACTTGTCTGTGGCATTCTGGAATAGGCAGCATCAAGGTCCCCTGAAGCTGGCTTTTGTAGGAATGCAGAAGTTGTAACTTTAACATCCATACTCTGAGTCTTCTTCAGGTATGCAGGTGTCACACCAGCTTTGCTGTCAAGCTGGACTTGTGGATTTGTGTCTTTTGGCCTTTTGCTAGTGGGAGGCATTCCTGTTGGTAACCAATCCACCCTTGCACTTTCAAGAGCAATCCTGACTTCAGTGGGAAACGGAGATACTGCTATTTCTTTTCTTGGCGGATGAAAATTTACTGTTGAAGTCAGAAGAGCTGTTTTAGGGCTTCTCACCTCCATCTGCTTGATAACAGGAATGGAAGAGACAGCTGTAAACTCAGGAGAGTCTTGATGTGTCCCTCCACTGAGAAAGGGCTCAGGCAGACCAGCGCTAGAGCTGCTAGGATTGAAACCAGCCTCAGTAATATTTTCTAGTTTTCCTTGCAGTGACCCGTCTGGCTGTTCCAGATGTGTGGTAGCCTGTGATCCCTGTGCGAAGACAAGGACGCTTCTGCTACTGAAGAGCCTGCTAGGAAGCGTGTGCCCATCCTGGAGTTTCAAAGCTGCTGCTTCTGCGTGCGGTTGCTGCCCAGGCATCCCCAAGTTTCTAACCAACTCCTTAGGCAGCATGGCTGCTCTTTTTGCAGCGGTCTCTGTATGGACAGGAATGAAGTCAGCTGTCATTTCATTGGTAGGATCAACTGCTGGACTCTGAAAATTAAAGGTCACCTGATCTGAGTTATCCTCCGTAATGGAAAACACTTCGCTGGGCACTGGGCTGCTCTCAGTTCTTGATTGGGCTTCTCCAGGAAAGCTCAGGCCTAATACTTCATTGACATGATGTTCATTCCTGAAGGCACCTAATGAACAGAAAACAAGCCCTTTGCCTATTCAGTTGTACATGAACTTTTCACAGCTTGCAGCAGCACTTTGCAACAGGGTGAGCGGGAAGCAGCAAGTTAAGTGCCCAGTGGTTCCATTCAGAACCATACAGGAGGGAGGGTGGGCAGCTCTGGCACTGCCATTCTTACAGCCAGCTATTACAGATCTGATCCTCTGCTGTTTATATTCAGCGTCGTATGAAGTATGACACTTCATACTCCTGCCATACTGGTGCAAAGCATTAACTAGCCAGAGAGGAACGCTTTATCTTTATTGTACAAGGGTATAAGTGACCGCCAAAGATGCAGGGAGAATGAAACCCTCAGGGTGCCTGAGGACAGGATGGTAGCTCTTTAATAGCAGAGCAAGATTAATACATACATGAATGAACTCACTCACCTGGCTCTCCTTAACCCTTCTTCACCCCCCAACATCCCAGTTCTGTGATGAGTTTCCCAATTCATACTGGGTGACCAGGTAGGACAAAGGTGGTTTGTTTTGTGCAAGTGACACAGAGCAGACAGAACATAGTAACTTCCCTACTTTTAACTTTTCAAATCAAAAGCAGACATTTTGTCATTTAAAGAACCAGACCTATGGTTTAAAAAGCTGTTGTTTCATCCACACATTTTACTTTTTTTCTGTCTTCACATTCAGAAGACTGATTGTTCCCAAGTACGCTTTCCAAACCATGGACTAAAATATTCATGTACTATCTCCTCCAAAAACTTTCAGCATTTTCCCTTAGGCACCTGCCAGGAAATACATGTACCTACGAGTCAAAAAGTGATTATGCATTTAAAACTGTGTCTCTTGACAGAGGCAAAGCAGGGGTTTAGCAGTTTTGCTTCAGATGAAATCGCTGGGGTTGGCAGGGGGATGAAGCAAGGCAAGGGCACTCTAAAGCGCCTTAAGAGGAGACTACAACTTCTCTGTGGTCCTTTGGAGAACCAGTACTACTTTCAGTCCACAGCGAGCAGGTTAAGCCGATATACGGGAACCCAAAAAGCTGATATATTGTTACAAAAGAAATGGAAGTTAATGGATGATTAACACTGGTACGTTAAATCTATAAAATACTTTGAATTGTGGCTTTGTATAAGCAAGTGAAACTCCCACGGTTTAGCCCCAACTCAGCAAGGCAACACAAGCGATCTGTCTGTAAAGACAAGCAATTACTGAATCAAGGGGTGTAAATTTCCACAAATACACCTTGCAGGGGGACAAGGTAATTTAAAAAAAAAAAACATAACAAACAAACCCCACAAAATTAGAGAATTACTAATTAGGTGGAAAATTTTTTGACACCAGCCCCCCAAGCTTATCTCTACCGAAGAGAACAGTCTGCCTGAAGACACAAGATTGCTCTCATTAGCCAAGTTAATTTTATGTACACTTGCAGGGTATGCTCACAGGCACACAATAAGAGGTAGAAAGCAAAGACTGACTGGTTCCCTGCGATAAGTGACAGCATCCCTAGGATTTTGTTTGAAGGATGACAGAATCACAAACTCATCGTTGATTTCATGCTGTCAGAAATATTTGGCAGGACAGCTCTTCTGAAGGAAAATACAGAACAATGGTGTTACTGCATGGTGAAGAGGGGAGCCCATGGTTAACGTGACATACAGTGGTGCCCGGAAGAGTATATTCTGAACGAGGCTTCAGCAGACATGAATTTGATCCTCAGTTCTGCTGTGGACCCACTCTGTGAGAAGTGACTCTTTTTCCTTTGCTTTCCCCCACCTAAAGGGGACAATATATTCTTTGGGTAATGGGCTTGTCTCCAAGCTCGAGTAAATTGCACAGCTGTGTCCTGCTTTGGGGCCACTAATACTCCCACAGGGGAAACCATTTAAACCAACTCTTGAGCCTTACAGCACAGCTGCACAAACAGAGAGAAGTTGCCCTGGCATCTCATTGTTGTCACATACCTGAGACGACGGCACAATATTTAGCACAGTTTTTCTGCTCACTGATATGACAGGAAAAGAAGGCAGAAAGATGGCAATTGAAATTAGAACAAAACACATCACTCACCAGATAAATCCAATAGTCCAGCTCCAATCAGAATAAAGATGGGGAATTTTTCCTGCATCTTGCAAAGCAGCTCCTGAGTCACCCCAGTAACAATGTATTCAGAAAGCAAGCAGCTCAGTAAGGAGTCACTGCTGCCTCTTAGCAATCGGCATTCGCTGTGTTTGTTCTGGAAGGGCAGAGTGTTGTGTTACTTTATAAGAGCTTAGGCCAGACAGCCATCAATAACCTGTTCCAAAAAAAAAAAAAAAAAAGCAGCCTGCACCAATTGGAATCAACTGATTTTTAACAAAAGAAGAGAGTGTGATCACGTGCATGGCAAAGATGGACAACATGATTGCAAACATGAGAGGTTGCCTATGCAAGGCAGCTCTATCTCTGGAGTTAAAATGCTACCTTGAGTACTGTGTGCAGTTCCGGGCCCCACCATTTTACAAGGATATAAGGATGTGAAGGTCCTTGAATGCATCCAGGAGGGCAACAGAGCTGGTGACAGGGCTGGAAGACGCATTCCGTAAGGAGCAGCTGAGGACTGTGGGTTTGTCTGGTTTGGAGAAAAGGAGGCTGAGGGGTGACCTCATGGCTCTCTATAGCTTCCTGAGGAGGGGACCTGGAGACAGAGGTGCTGACTTCTTCTCCCTGGGATCCAGTGATAGGATGCTTGGGAATGGTTCAATGCTGCATCAGAGGAGGTTTGGACTGGACATTAGCAAGCAGTTCTTTACCAAGAGAGCAGTCAAATGCTGGAAAAGGCTCCCTAGAGAGGTGGTCGATGCCCCAAGCCTGTCAGTGTTTCAGAGGCATTTGGACAATTCCCTTAATAACATGCTTTAACTTTTGGTCAGCCCTGAAGTGGTCAGGCAGTTGGACTAGATGATTGCTGGCGGTCCCTTCCAACTGAACTATTCTATAGTTCTAGTTCTACCCAATAAAGGTCAGAACGTTTTGCTAGTTTGTGCTGAGAGAATGGCACACAGGGATCAGTCTGGATCCCAGATGGGGACACTTCACTAAAGCAATCCATTTATCTAAGCGTTTGGCTCTGTGAGCCCAAGTGAGATGGACATTCTCTTCCTGCCACCCTCCAGATAGGGTTAGGCCATGCGGAGGGCTGCTGGTGGTGCTGCTTCCAACATTCCATCAAACCTGTGGGATCCTTTCTTCCCTAGGTTACAAGCGTTGGCAAAGTGTGTTCTTAGTTTGAGAGATGTGGAGAGAGAAGCAGATTATAGCACAGCAACTAACTCCATCTGGCTCAGAGCAGCCTGAACTAACAGTTTGGTGAGACAGGAATGAGAGGCGTAGTGAAAGAACAAGCATGACAAATGCTTAACAAGTAGGCAAGTTAACTTTCCTAATAACTAAAAAAGGGACCAGAGACTTCTTAAGCAAAGTCGCAGTTACAACCCTTTTACCTTTAACCGTTAGGCCCTAGTGTCCTGGTAAATATTCACCTGAAGATAGTAAGTAGTATACATCAGGCATCTTTTTAGTGCCAGGCACCTGCACATGCACAAACAACGAGCAAAACTCTTGGAGAGAGGAAATTTAGAGCAATGAAGGTTAAAGAGAACAACATTACATAGCCATGACTGTTGCGAGTGTGGCAGAAGTCATCTTTAAAAAATTAGCAAAAGTCAGATAAGTAGCACAATGACAGCTCAGAGAAGCACTGCAAAAGACACCAAGGACAAGGTGATTGCTTTTGAGGGGAAATAACAATAAACCATTATCCATCCTTCAGCAAACTGGAAAAGCGTAGTCTTGTAGACAGCACAACAGACTAGGTGCTGACAGATATCACTTCCAGTCCTAGCCACGCCACTCACCTGAATGTGATAACCAAGGTCAGGTCACTTTGTCTTTTTCCCTTTCTGTAGGTTGGCTGGAAAGAAAATTATCCTGACTGGCATTTGTACAGCACCTGACACACAGGGCCCTCATAGTAGTCAGTGCCTCTACCCAAAACCAGCACACAGTGATTTGTCACGTTAGCTAACACACTAAACATTTTCAAGAACGCTCCATTTCCAGAAGTTCCACATCTCCAAGTTGTGTTCTGCTTCTTCCAGTGGTTGACCACTGCCTGGTCTTGTCTTCACACAGCTGACAGTGTGGCCAAGTCCGTATTAGTGTGCTACCCAGATTACAACAGGTACGCTATTTTGCATCCTAGGTACTTTAATTGAAGTTTGTGATCTGCAGTTCAACCCATACCACATTGACAGATAGAAAGTAGCACGATACATCAGCATGGATACCAGACCTGGCACTGTTAAGACTAAACAGCATGAAACTTCACAATCATAACTAAAGGAATAATTTTTAGAAACAGTAGTTAGTACACTCCTCTCTGCAGACCACTTACCCTTGAGAAGGCACAGCTCTCTTCCCACAGACTATCATGAATTGTACTACCTGAATATCGGTCAAAACATATCCCTGAACCATAAAATCTGGTGCAACTGTTTTACAAGTAAAAAGATGCTACAAAAGTGATCCATAAACCCATGGCGACTCCCAGCTAGGATCTACTGGCAGGTTCTTTGTTCTTCAAATGCGACTAGAGCTTGTACAAGCTCAGTGCCCCTTCTGTAACTGCTTGATTGCTCAGGCCCACTTCCCATACCTAAATGGCAATAGTTGCTGCTGGTAACCTGGTACGCTCATAAAAATTCTGCAATAGCAGTTCTTTTTGAGGAGGACAAATCAGTTCTCAAACACCTTTTGCAGAAGGCAGTTAGAAGCAATTCTCTTATTCAATCACTGTTTTCTTCTGGGGACAATAACTGCGACGTGAAAGGTTCCATTAGGCAAAACCCAGCTTATCAGTCAAACCCAAGAAAGATCTTTAGCTTTTAAGCTTTTAAGACAATTTTGATTCTCCTGTAATTTTCTGGTGACACATTACACCTGCTGCTCCCCACTGACATCCTGCCTCTGTAAGCACAAGATTCAATAACCTTTTTTCCTTAAGACAATGCTTGGTGTTTGTCAGGTTTGGAGTGTAGCGCTTATTTAGACTTGAACCCTACCGACAGTATTTATTACATATTTGTCTAGGCAAGGTATAACTTAATGGTAGCAGCTTAAAAAAAAGATAGTGAGATTATCAATTGTGCGCTTTTCACCGTGAGAGGAGAAAAACCTGATGTAAGAGAATTTCCTTCTTCTGAAGGGGGAAGATGATTCAGCTGCTATTTTGAAAAGGAGATGATATATAATTTGTCAGCCACTGCTCCGAAGGGACAAGATTACATACAGAACAGACACCCACAGGTGTCAAGGAGGGAAACTGAAGAGCCATTTTTAAGTCAAACACGACTGGCCTGTGCTGCTTCATATAAACGTAATATATTCTTTTGTTTCCTGTGTTCAAAACTAAGACAAAAAAAGAAGTGTTTTATTTATGGCCAAAGTCCTTGCCTAGCTTAAGTTCTAGAAGCCTGTAGTAAAGATTTGTGTCTACGTGCAACTGTTATTTGTTAAGGGACTCTTCATTAAATCTGGCAGGCTTCTGCCAGCAGTACTGTAGCTGCAGTTCTGTTAGCACCACCACCCGAGTCCTTAACAGATATGCTTTCCAGAAGCATCTTAAACTGCCTTTTTGGAAGAATACGTAAGAGCTAAGAGCAATGCATTACCTCCTTTCTTTTCACATTACACTTGCCACTAGTAGTAATTAATTTTCTACCTCTCCAGAAAATACAGATGCTAGAAGGATGTGCATTCACCTTACTGTTTAAAAAATGAATAATTGTAGAGGAGATCAGAGATGAACACATGGGGCCATGAGGAAGTACTCAAGATCAGGAAGGTCAACTACTGCTCTTAATCCACATGAAAGTGAAGGATCAGGGGATATAATCAAATTTACAAGGACAGTAAGTGTAACGCTACTAAAACAAACAGGAAATAATTCATAAATAAACCTCACTGTCATAAGTTATCACTAAGACTGAGTGCTTAGTGAAATCAAGACCAACATATTTAAGCAGCTAAGTATGAGGTTTAAGCAAAGTGTGAAGTGATATCGCATGTGCAATACTGAATCATGATCTAGCCACCAGAGGACAGCGTATGAGGGGTAAAAAAAGGATTCTTCAAAGTCACAACTCACAAGTTATTTCCATTTTCTTCTAATACACTGGGTACTGGACCCAAACTGGAAAGCAGACTAGACGAGCCATTCGTCAATGATTAAGCAGCAAGGAACTCGCCAGCAAGAAAGGGCAACATCATTTATGAAAGCAAAGACAAGCTCAATGCAAGCTGTTATTTTAGTTGTTAGCCTAGACAATAAGGTAACTTCTTTCTCCGTGGTATTGTTTCACTGGCTTCTATGGAGGACCACAAACACATTGAAAAGGGATTGAAAAGTTGATGTGCTTCCAGTTAGTTTTATTAAAGAAGAAAATACTCAACAGCAAGCGATATTAACAGCACGTTTTGAAGCTCTCTTGAAGCCTTCAGATGCTATGCACGTATTTCATAGAGGAGTTCAGGATGGCCAGTCCATTGAGCTTCCGCAGTTGAACAATATGCCTGAAAAGACAACAGAAAGGTTGCTGGGGAAATATGAGATGGCTGGCTAATAATAAAAGTTTTAAGCTTCCACTGCTCTGTTATACTCCATGCCCAAACTGTCAAGGATGTTTAATGCTACATTCAATTAATTCCTCCTACAGTAGCATGAGAAACAGAGTTTCTAGACTACGATTCCCCGCAAAAAGGGAAAAGAGAGTTCTAAGCAGTACTTGACAATTGTTCAAGTTTTATCTCTCTGGAGTGTTTTGCAAATCTCAGAGCAGATACTTTCTCTGTTGCTCATTTGGGGTCCAACAGAAGGAAGGTACTTCAACTTTTGGAACCTAAGCATTATCCCTTGCTTTCTGCAGTGGTTCAGGATGTATCTTAACAAGTTGAATTCAGTTCCTCCGTCTGCAATGCAGTTCAAGATCCAGTTGACAGTTTGCAGCTATCTAGAGCTTGGCATACTTGTTGTAGGCAGCAGCAGACATTCTTTGCTGACATTTATACTTTTGTTTTGCTCTCATTATTGCTCTGACCTCTGTAAACTTCTAACATGGCTCCTCCTCCTTCCATTCTTCTGGCATGGGTAACATCAGAAAGCAACACAAAATGAGCTCCTTAAAACATGTTAAGACAGACAACTAACAAGACAAGAATCCTAAAGAAGACCTGTGGGAACAGTGCCACAAGTGGGAATTCCAGTTGGAGGAAGGGCAATAGATTTCATGGAGTATTCATATAAACTAACCACCTGCCCTGTACCTGCTTGCTCTATGAATAGAATCGATTTACATGGGTCAGTTTTTCAAGAATTATCACCTAATAACAACCAGATGGTGCAGGAGAACAGTAGTGTTTTTCACAATACCTTGGTTCAGTGACACAAAGCTTCCCCAGAGCAATTGCTGCATTCTCCTGCACTAAGCTTCTTGTAGCATCACCACCAGCATGTTTCAACAAAATCATCACAACATTGGAATTCAGCAAGGATGTTGCTGCTCCGGGAACTACAAGGCACTGGCCAAGGCAGAAAGCAGCATTTCCCACAATCATTTCATTCTCTGAGTCCAAGAGCTTCAGCAGCACACTGAACCCTGGGAGAGAGAGAGATTAATTGCACAGAATGCACACAGATTTGTTCAAGTAGCACTGATATTTTCTCCTGTCTTTACCTAAACTCCTAGAGAGTGACATTGTTCTGTGTCAGGCATTTTTCTAGAAAACCTGGAGAGGCAAGGGAGTTCCACAACAAGATTCAGGATCCAGGATGTTGTCTTGGCTTCACCTGCCTAGGTATCTTTCACATAAAAATGAACCTAAACTCTACACTTTAAGCTCTAGCATGGAACTTGTGTTTCTGAATTTGTTTAGGATTTCTCTGACACTGAACATACCACCTTTGCTGCTTTCAGGATCTTGCACTGGCCTCTCACCCCACCATACTAGCAGGGCAAGCACAGAGTAGAGCACTTATAGCATCAAATTAAATGTCTTAAGACAGAAATGCTGTTGTGGAAAGAACAGCTGAATAAAGGAACACGGAAAAAGCTTCCTATACATCCTTAGCTAACAAAGCAGCTCAGCTCATCTACTTCTGTAACCTATACTAGCGTACAGCAGCAGAGGATTTTGTCTACACTCTTGACACAGAGTTGTATAGCTCTCGCTGGCATCTGTAAGCAGCAGCAGCATCTCGGACCACAGAATCTAGAACCATTTAGATAGACTGCTCTCTAGATAAAATATAGCCATGGCTTTCACATGCATGAAGTTTCCTTGGGGGTTACGTAAGTTTGCATTGGTTTTCTTGCGTGGTCCCATCTGCTCTTCCAGATCACATCCCACCTTTTCTTCTGCACTATCATCTTCTGAAAAGGCAGTGCTGCTCCAGACAGCAACAGTGGCTGGTGCAGAAGCTGAACTAAGTGGCCCATCGGGAATAAAATTTAATGTCATGGGACTATAGCTTGCTTCCAGCAGGCTCCTAGCAACAGGGCAATGTCTGGGTTGGCAAACAGAGATGACAAAAATAAGAAACAGCGACTCCTCACAAGATTAATACCCAGAGTTTTGGTGGAAAGAACGATGGGGAAGTGTTGCTGCTAATTTGAAGAAATGAAAGCTTCATCTACGGATGACAGTGAAACTCAGATGAGGTGCACAAAAGGAAGATGATGCTCTGAAAGGCTTTTAATGAGTGGAAATCCTTAGGGTTCAAGCTGAACTACATGAGCTGACAGTTTCTTGACAGGTTCAACCATTCAGATAAAACTTCAGTATTCTCTGTTGTAGTTACATTAGCATTAATTGAACCTGGATTTTAAAGCAATCCAAGTAGTGTTATGCCGCACGACTAGAGCAAATATACTCAAAAATACCTTAAGACACCTGGTCTGATATTGTCACTCTGTATCCAAATCCATTTCCTTTTAATACTAGCCCAAATACCCACGGGTAAAATGAAGGAAACTAACAGCCTCAACCTCTGGAAATCAGATTTCTAAACGAAGTTTCTTACTTTTGCCACTAATGTCAGGAAACACAACCCAATTTAGCTACCGTTTACAAGCACTTTTTTCAAAATATGCATATTTCTGGCTCTGAAAAGGCATATCAAGCCATTTTACTTGAGTAAAGCACACTTTTTCTAACTCGAGCTCATTATCTGATATGCCTGTTTCCATCCACACACAGAGCTAAGGCTCATTAAGCACTGTTTTAGGAGGTAAAACAGCACATTACTCAGAAAACACGGCTAAAGTCTTGCAGTAGTAAAACCCAGTGGTCACTTCCATTCTAGAGGGGAAGAAAATAATCAGACAACATCAAGATTACATCTCTGCATTCAGCCTCTAATTAGTGAAGTTGTCACTTACTTTTATCTGACTTCACTAGGTCTTCTTGAGCTTGCCTATTACTTCTGATGCAGACAGAAAGGGTCTTTATACCATAAGTGGATGTGATCTGCCCTCCAGCCTAGATTTGATGAGAACAAAGCATACATTAACAAACATACAGCTCATACCCCAGCTTACTTCAGGTTACAGAATAGCTTAGGTACCATGGACATAGTTAGGTATTCCTTATGCCTAAGCCCAAATACCAAATTAAGCCCTTTGTAGAGTATATATCTCCAGATTAACACAGGCTGAAAATGACACAAGAACCATCTCTTTCCTGCCAGCCATGAACACACAAAATTCCCTGAATCTCTGGAGCCCAATTCCTTTCAAACTATTAACTCCTCTGATGCTTGCTAGTTACCAGAGCCAAGCTGAGTGCTACCACCTTTTTCTAGGCTAATTTCATCTGCATCATAGCAAGTCTGTAGAATCCACATCAGGCTGGGTAGACACACATTCTGATAGATCCACGGACACAGAGCAAAACAGTGTCTACAGATTAACACATGCATTATTCAAAGAAAAATTGCTCCCAAGCTGATAATCAGTGGAAAGGGCTCCATTGCTTTTCAGTGGTCCAAATTAGACCACACCAATTTTAAGCTTTAATCCTTCAACTGGCCTGCAGTAGCGGATTCTTGAATTTGCAGGTCTCTGCAAGCAGAGGTGTGCACGGGCATCTGGCTCACACAGAAATAACTGAAAAATCCGGGCTATGGACCAGACTAGAGAACACAGTCTAGTCTCCAAACAGCTAACTCACTTAAAAATAATCTTGAAAACACTGTTACAACGGACAACACAGACAGACATATGCAGCCAGAGTGACTGCACAGGTCTTTCTCCTAGGGAAAGAAGGCTAAACACAGGGGCAACTATGGTTTTCATAAGGGACGACACAAGCAGAAATAAAATGAATTTTGTTAAATTAATTTACTTTCAAGAATTTCATCATTTTCTTCACCACTCCTCCTTTCACTACTTCTTCTACAGCTGAGGAGGATGCTGGCAGGATGCGACTTAACACTCCAATGGCTCTCTTAATTAGAGGACAGTGTGATAGAAGGAAAAAGAGAAGTTTATTTGTCCAGACAACTTTAAGGAATTTTCAAATTATTTTGACTCTGCAGAATAAAACCAGAGTAATTAAAGTGATAAAAAGAGAAATTCACAGAAATATATTTACAGAAATAAATATTACAGAACATCTTTAGGACACGGCTTTTCTTTTTGCTTGCTGGAAACTGAACTCAGCACAGCCTCTAAAGACTCAGTGTAGAGAGATCAGGACAACTCCTGGTATATTTATGTATTTATAGGAACCAGTCTAGCACTGCTGGTATTGAGTCAAGTAAAACACATCAGAACAATTCATGTGAGTTCAGAAAGGTGAACAAACTAAGTCCACATTTTCTCCTACCCATTTGCCTTGAATAACTGCTATCTGTGGGAGTCACACACCATTAACAGGAGTACAATCTCCTAGGTATGATTCATATGCAAGAACTGTCAAAAGAAACAGCTGCTAAACACCCAAGTTGTTCTTGTTCCTTTGCTTTTAGATTGATTTTTTTTTTTTATATTGAAAATCATCCTAAGGATGAAATGATTTGTAAGAGTTTGTATTAAGTAGATTTCAAGAGAACACTGACAATGTCTTGCATCAAACAAGGTACAAACTGGAATAACATATGTAGCATATTATTTCTTTACTACTAGTAATTATGAACATTTGCAGTGAAGTGTTCAGGTCAGGTAATACAATAGTTCGTTAGTCCATAGATACCCCACTTACTGTCACAATCCTTCCATCCTTATCCCTGAGGAGAGACATGCACCTGCGACTGATGTCCACAGCAAAGTTCTGAAACAACAATGTCAAAAACTCAGGTCTAGCTGATTGCTAAGAATTGTTATAGCAGAAATGGGTTAACAGACAAAGTACTCTACAACCAAGAATCCAATGGAGATCAGGGCACATATGGCAGGAAGTTGCTAACACCTCAGTGCCCAGATGTAACTTCTTGAAATTCTTCCTGCTTGATGAAATCCTTAGTTTTAAGTAATTTTGGAATGTGCCAAGCATCAAGAATATCCCATAATTGGAGACTGATGCCAAACAAAACATTTATACCACTATGCAAAGGTACTATAGGTTACACTGTATTTTATTGCTAACTGTGTGTATATGGGGGAGGTGGTGGAGGAGAAAATTTTGTGGTTTTTCACTTTTTAGCTTACGTAAATTGTCAACCACTCTTAACAGTAACCTTAAACACCAATAAAAATTAAAAAGCAACCAAACACCAGCAAAATCCAAGGTTGACAGCCTTTAAGTGCTTCAGCATGCTTTATGTGAAAGAGGGCTCTAAATCCATTTAACGCAGTCAAGCTCTTTCTCCCTGTACAGACTGCAAGGTCACAATATTCCACGGCCATTCCTTCACCTATTCTATTTGAATGCTCTGGTGTGACTTCAGTGACTTGCATCAGGCCATTTACAGCAACAAGAGAGGAGGATGCTGTAACTGCTCAAGCAATTCTGAATCTTTGAGGAAGTGATTATGGAAGAATACTACCAAAGAATATTCACAGATCCCGTATACCTGGATGATCACATTTGATTCAAGCAGCAAATTCATCATTAGGCCCAGCACTGCAAACACACACTCCTGGTATTTGGGTGTGCTGACATCAAAGCATTCATCCTGTGTCCAAAGGAGAGCAGAGTGCAATCAGTTCAGAGGTTCAGCATACGCACTTCCTCAGTCTTCTGTGTGCTTACTCACACGGTGCATCAGCGTTCCCCTGATGCATCATGAACTCAGAAGGAAGAAAAAGCCCTGTGAGCTCCAGAGCTAATAACACCTTTTGATACAGATTGGTTTTTGTTTTTGTGTTTGTTTTGCTTTGGTATCTAAGGCTGCATACTCCAAACTTCTGATGTTGAGGCAGTTAACAACATCCTTTCCCACCCTCTGAATTCTTCAGTTTCCGAGGACTGAGTTCATACTGCATCCTTACCCTGAAAGGGGCCACTTACAATAAGGGACCATTCACTCTCCTCCACCCATCTATTGATCCACAATTTCCGTGAACAATGGACCACTTTGAGACCTCTATCCAGCTACCAGATTTGAAAGATCTCAGTCGAGGTTTCAGAGCTATGAGGGGAGGCAGGCAAACATGACCACACAAGTGCCATTTCCACAGGAGATAGGGCTGACAGCACTATTCTAGGGGGCTGTCAAGTTTCTTTACCACAAACTTTAAGCATGCTTGCCAGCACTCCTTGCACTCCGCCATCTGCATTCTAATGACTACATCTGCACAGAGATTCCCCATGATACCAATGCAACGGGCAAAGGCTGCCTGGTTCACCAGCTTGGCAGAGGTCTGAAAACAGAAGAGTTGAATAACAAATTAAGGACAAATGAGAAGGAAACATCAAATACATGTTCCTATCGCTCTGGCAACGGAAATGGGATTCCTGAATCTCTCTCACCTATGTTAAATCCCAGCTGTCCAAAGTTTGCAAATCTCCCTCATTTTCACAATGAATCTCCCAATGATGTTTTAAGAGTCTTGGGAAAAAGTGACTGGATTCTGTGGTCCCTAACCCCAGACTGTGAATATTTCCTACTATCACTCACTTAGGTCACAGAACAGAACAGCCTCTGCTGCAGCTGTAGTTCCAGTTAGGTATGTTCAAAAGGAGAGAGCAACAAGCAGTTTAAAAATGCTGTAATTATTACATTGTCTTGGTGCTCATTTGGAGAAGTGAAGTGTTTTACTTTCCAGCTGTATCTGTCATTCTGCAACAGACCCAGTCTTCCCCATCATTCTCCTTCTTCCCGAGGACAGGTTTCTGTACCAACAGTATTGTAAGTTTGTAGACTAAATAAACCAGATTTAGATATATAATTAGATAACCAGGAAAGGGATCTGAACCACTAAACATCTTTACTTTGTGACCTCATGTCATCTCTGAGAGGTCAGGATGAAGAAAGAAACAGAAAGAATCACTGTCCAAGATATGACCAGTTAGTGACAGTGGATTAAAGTCACAGTAAGCAGAGCGTAACACGCAACTGAGGGTGAAGTCCTGGCCTGACAGATTACCAGTGGGAATCTGCAACCAAGTCCACAGCTTGCACTGAATATAAAACTAGTAATATGTAGAAACCAAGCACTAAGTACTGGAGACTAAGCACATTTTCCTGAGGAAAGTGTATGACAAAACTGAATTTCTTACACCTACAGAACTAGAGACACAGTAACTACCATAGTTCGAACACAGAGGGGTTCTGTCTAGGAGCAACTGGTTGTAAAACTGGAAAGAGTAGTCATAAGACATGTCACACAAAAGTAAACCAGAAATATAGAAACTGAGATCTTTCGTACCAGCAACTGAGTGAACAAAGGTAAAACACCTGTGGGAAGCATGACACGACACTGGGTTTTGAACCTGTTGAGGGATAAAGAAAGCCATATTTGGACACTTCAAGCTTTAGACAAAAAACACAGATAAAGGCAACACAACAGCAACATACAGACAAGGCAGACATCAGTCAGCAATGTACCCTCCCAGCAAAGCAGGCCAATAGCATCTATCACTAGCTCATTCACTACATTTCAAAGTACAACTTCACAAAAATGAATGAAGAAATGTCAGTTACCTTTCCTCTTCAGTTAAATCAGATAGTATGTTCATGGCACTGCTAGCCCTGGCATCAGTGCTGTTGACAAACATCATCAAAATTTGCAGCCATCTGTTATTAAAAAAGCCCCAAAATTTATGTCAGCTTTGGTTTAATTGTGAAAGATCAAAATTGTAATTTAAGTGCACCAACACAATTTATGATCTTAAACTCCTTGATTTTCAGCAGGGTTTTGACCACTCTGGACATATTAGGCCTTCCAAACATACTCAGTCACCTAACTGGCAGTAGAACAATATTTCTCCACCAGATTCTCTCGCAACGCTGCCCCTCTTTGCAGAAATATAGCAATTTTAACATACACAGAGCCATGGCAACACTGAATAATCATAAATACCGATTACCAAATGAGGAGAAAGTCGCCGCTTGAAACCATGAGCTATTAAGACAGAACAGTGTAAACACCTGATTGAGTGCTAGACTAAAACACACTTGTTGGTTTATAAAATAGGTAACTATGCCTTAAAATTACATGAGCATGCTCAGGAATGAGCCCTTTCTACTTGGCTTCACAGACATCTTCAGTTACAAAGTTTACTGCAGTTTTCTCCACACACCTAACTCTTACTTGTGCTTGGCTAGGCTTGTCCCTCAAGGACACATGTCTCAACATCACTATGTTCCTTCCAGAAAGCCTGCAACCTTGATGCTAGTGGAATGAGTTCTGAACATCTGTAAACCCAGGCATTACGGAAATTTTTCTGAAGTATAACATAGTGTGTATTATTACTCAGTTAGGTCCTGGTGCCTGACCAGCAGTCTCCTCCCATTCACATTCTCTGAGTAAAGAGAAATTAGTGCCAAGGTCTCCTTTTGGATCTCCGATACCCCAGAAGAAAGCAGTTTTGGCAGCTGTGCATTCACATCGGGGTGAGTCAATAGAAGACGCTGATTTTCATCTGAAAAAAGAGAAGACCTAAGAGCAATGTCACACAATGGCATCCCCATTACTCTTATAATTTTTTTCCCATACTGATTTAACAGGTTTAATGTTTTTATTTCATCCACTAATGTGCTCATTCCCTCTGATATGTTCATGTTGCACAACACTCCTGCAGAGCAATGGTAAGGCAGAACACCCACTAATCTTCTCTCAGCTCCATTACTTCAACACATCCCCTGATTTTTAAATTTCTACCCTCACTAGCAACATGGTGGCTACTCAGGCACAGGCGCTTCTTCAAACAAAGAGACACCAGAACCATGAGCACAAAGTGCTCCTCACTTCCATCAGCTGTCTGCAAACTGCAAGGGTCCAGGCTGCTCAGGCACAATGGTACACTGCCCTGCCAGGCACAAACATGTAAGCCACACAAGCCTGTACATTGCTCTGTATTTACTACTACCTACCTGTAGCCTGGATCCCGTGATATGCAAGTCACAGACACTGACACCAAGCATTCTGGATTTTCTTGTGTGGCACTCTGCACCACTTTCGTGTGTGTGCGTGTGTCCCCATTTCTCATCTACAGGTATACTCCCTAGAAACAGTGGCAAGGGCTACCTGCCCAATGACTGCTGATCGCGTGTGCCAAAGGAATTCAGCCTTCCCTAATGGCACTTCTATAAAACTCTGCTTTTTGCTGGTATAACTGCTTAGAAAACACAAAATGACACAAGTGATACTATCTCAAAAGCAGTAATAATCACAGGGAATTTACCTTCCACCCCTTCAGTGGATTTAAAATGCTCACTGAAGTACACTGGAAATTTCACCTCATGATGCACAGAACGACCACAATTGTGGTTGCTGCTAGCAGTACACCTTCGACACTTGCATTTGACCTGTGAAGCTTCATTTACAATTAAGTCTAGACCCAAGTGCTCTGGGAAAGCGGTGTTCACGCCAAACTCCAGTTTTAGACACAATAAGTGCCATATTAACAGTACATTTAGCAATGATTAATGTTGATTACATAGTTTTACCATTCCCAGCGCAGACAGCTTGCCAAAGGAAGAGAAGAGAAACAGACAGATCCACTTCAGCAGTGTTTTTTCTTTCTGCACAGAAGCCCCTAAATTAGAAATGTTAGCTCATAAAAAGAACAAAGGACAGATCAAACAATTAACTCTTTGGCTAGGGCAATCAGGAAAGTCTCACAGAGACGAGGATCTGCCACATGAATGCTTAAGCTCACAAGCTCTAAAGCCAGCTTGTTGGTTAAACAATTTTAGGACTATCATCAGACTTGTTTTCCAGAGGACCTCCCCTGAGACCAGATTTACGACCTACTAGCTCCACTCTGCTCCCAACACACAGAGATTCTATATGAACATTACACAGCACAATACAGGTGATAAATTCAGTTCTGCTCCGAGATAGTTGTGAATAGCCAGGGTGTAAAAACTTTGTTGCAAATTTGGAAGTGCTCATCTCTTAAGTCTGTTTACAGCCAAAACGCAAAATAGCAATGAACCCTGAAGAAGTCTGTGCTGCAGTCCCACCGACAACCTCGAAGAGCTCTCCTGCCCCATTCAACCAGATCATGCTGTTCTGAACGAACTTAGTTGTGCAAAATTTTCAAATCATGTCTTTTGCACATCTTACTCGTTTCCATCATCTATCTGAACCTGACTCAAGAGATCCCTCTATAGACAAAGTTTATAAAGCACTACAGATAAATATTAGTCAGATTTTCTTCTTGATTACCAAAACACAGTATAATGGCAGCCAAGAAAATACAGCAGCAGAAGATACACGTCCCCAGAGATGATTCTGTTCCTTGATTACAAGATCAGAGAGTTTCACAGGTTACGTTACAGAGCTATAAGGCCAAATATTTTCTGACGACAACTAATAGCACCAGGGAGCCTAGCTAGATATACTTAAAGCAATTAAGTGCTTCCCGATTTTCTTTTAACTTCAGTTTTTTTACAAACCTGCTCTCACCATGAGAGATAGGATAACTGTACAGAAATAGGAGACAGAAGCAGAACTTCATTAGTTCTGTTCACTGCATCTAAGACAGTACTGTTTGTATAAGAGTCAGGTATAAGTCAGTCCATTCAGACATTAAAATCTGTTATTACATTATCTTTCGATCATTTCATCTGCATTTCAAGAGGCGATTGTGTTTCTTCAAAACAGTATTTTCATCTCCTCATGCTGTAACACCCTACTGTTTTCCTTTGGAGAGCTCTTACCATCTTACAATCTCGTTGTCTTTGAGAATACTGAATCCATTGTTTGTTCTAAATAAAGTTTGCCCAGTGCCTGAAAAATTTAGAGATAAACTAATCAGTTCTATGATCCATCTGGCTGATGTACTATTGTGAAGGCAGACTCCTGCTCTTCTATAACACAGTGTTAAAAGACAAGGTCACTGGATCAACAGCTTTGGCGAAAGAACATTGTTAAAAGAGGGGAAAAATCTCCAAGAATGCTACTTGAAGTAGAGGCAGCTCTGAAGCTGAAAACCGCTCTAATTCAAGCCTGGTGCTGTAAAGAACGATGGACTTCAATTTTCTGTTTTAAATATAGGAACGGTTTTTCTGTTCCTTTAAAAACTACTCCACTTGTATTCCCCTACTTGGATCGCAGCTCCCATGATCAACAAGCTTTGCATCAAATGCTTACAATCTTTCACAGCTCCTGCCAAAAGTCTGATCCCTCCTGTATAGTAGAGGATATTCTGGTCAGGCCTATCAAGTTTCTGCAGCAGTTCTTTAATGGACTGAGCGGCAAGCGTTCCAGACTGAACTTCCTTCATTGCTCTCTCTTCATCTTTTGTTCTTTTTTCCTCTGAGTCTACTTCATTCATACAGTCTTGGAAATCAAAAGAAAACAAAGCATGGCAGTTAAATGTTCTGATACGGTCAAGTTTCAAGTAAAAAACAAAGTTGACTCCATGACAGAGAGCACTGTCATCTATGTACATATGTACAGAATGACTCACCGCTCGGATGAGTGAAACGGAGCTTAAAGCAGACACAATCAGAAACAAAAACTGAATGAAGACACTCCATCAAAAGTTCTGACGAGCATAACAGTGGTTTCGATTAAGGTCCATCTTGACCAGAAAACAAGGGACAACAGTGCAAAAATTTCTGTTTCTTACCTTTAAATAGGCTTTCCTTTCGGGGATCAATTTCCAAGATCTTCTCATAACACTGCCTGGACTTAACAGAGAAAAGAAAAAGGACTCTCAATTTAAGACAAAAATGGGAAGGTGATAAAAGTTCTATCGTAGCCTGAGTCATCCTGTTTAAGCTCAAAAGTTCGTGGGTCACAACACTTTAAGTGTGAAAAACAGAATTTATGGAGACACACAAGTCAAAACTTTCATAATTCAAAGTGTAAGTGGAACATTATTCTCAGTCCCCATACCTGCCTGCTATTTCAAATTACAGAATAACAGAATGTTAGGGGCTGGAAGGGACCTCTGTGGGTCATCTAGTCCAGGAATCAAAAGGAAAATTTCAAGTACAAACCTAGGAACATACTAGTAGGAACAAAAAGCAAAGTTCCAGTGAGAAAACAGAAAATGAGGCATCGCATTAAAACTGCAGGAACTGTAACTATCCGCAGGGATCAGACGTGCACATGTCAAGAACTCCTCATGGTGGATTTCATGTAGACTTGTATTGTCCATGCTCTACAGTTATTTCTAGTGAAGTCATTTCTGACAGCATCAGAAATACTTTTGAGCCTGTCTTCTCTCCTCGTCAGGAGGATTTTTGAAGACCAAGGGTCAGAATTGTACTAAAATAGCTGGCTGTTTATTTCAAGCTTAATTATTTGTTAATAGGATGTTACATTATTTTAACAGTATTTATGTTTCCACTCAGTTTTCACACATGAAACACAGAATTAAATCTTTTGTTGGACATTCATTTCACTAGGATCTTTGGAAAAAAAAAAAATCTCTCACATTCACCAACAACTTTCATCTTCACAGTTCACTTAACTTGAAATACATTGAGATTTTTCTCATCCACAGGTGATATGCAATCATTTCTTAGCTATATGCAGCAACAGTTTAATAACACCCGCAGCACAGAGCAATTTTGGATAAAAAAAAAAAGTGAGATACACTTTACTCAGTCATCTCTTTTGGGGAAATATAGTCACTGCTAATAGACCGCAATTACAAGAGTCCACCAGTACCTGACAAGGACAGTCCTTCATTCTGTTCCTTAGCTGAGCTGAAATACAGCACTTGCAACACTCCCACTTCCCTGAGGACCTGTTGCTAACACCAGTCTCGAAGCACTTGAACAGAAGTGCCAAACATGGGATTCTCTGAGCATATACACAATCCTTACAGACTCCCCAAACACTTACCCAGTCTAGACTCAAGCCTCACAGCACGGGAGTAAAGCTTGCTGTCTGACAGACATGTGGTGACAAATTCTCACCAGGTAAACCATGTATACCGAACAGAAGATTCCCTCATTCTTTTGAGGCTGATTAGAGTACAAATTGACACAGCTACACAGAAGTGTCTTCCTACATTTTTTGTGTACCAAAGCAAAGGATACAGGCTATTTTACCAGGATGAGGAAAGAAAATTTGATTTTAGCACTATTAGTTTTTGCAAAGCACAGAAAATTTCTCTCGAGTCTAAAGGCTCAACATACTTTCATTTGTCTGATTCCTAAGATCACGAATTTCACCCTCTCACCTACAACATGACATCAAAAGCAGAACAAAACATGGTCCCATGGCCACAAGATTTAGTCCACTTACCTCACTGTAGTGCTTGAGTGCCAGGTGAGCTTTTCCCATTAGAAAATAGGCTTTAATATAATTTTCATTGCACTGTGTTAAAAAAGGAATTATTAGTTACGTGATTAGAAATTTTACCCTTTTAATACTTTTTTCCAGACTTCCGATTTATAGTTATAGCTGCCCAAAATAACTGTAAGCACAGAAGAGGGTATTCATAGCATCTACTAGAGGCATCTAAAGTTCAGATGCTGAATTATTACCTCCAGGTACCAACTTTCCTTCCCTACGCAAGGAACGTGGGCTTTGGTCTGGTTAAAGGTAGAAAGCAGCTGGTGCTAATATCCTTCCCAGAAAACTGCACTTCGGGCAATATGTGCAATTAGGTAATGTGAAGGCCTGCATCAACAAGCCCATAATCGCAAAACTTCAGAATTTCAGAGCAACAGAATTTCCATGTGTCTATTGATTAGTTCTGCCAGGAATGAAGTAAGTACTAATTTTCATTAGCTGTGCACAAAAAACATTGAGGAAACATCCAGCTCTACACTTGTCTCCATATCATCAGTCGCACGCAAACCTGCCTTCCAGGAGCACTTGACCTGATCCCAAAAGACAGAATCCTCAAGTTACCTTTAATGCCCATTCACAGTCACCAATGGTTTTTCCATACTCATGCATCTTCAGGTAGGCCTGAAATAAAACCAAGAGAGTCTAGGCAGAAGAATTAGAATGTGTCAAACAACTTCTACTAACTATTGTGCAAACGTTAGCTAATTAAAAAAGTAAGATTAAAGTGTTGATTTGCCCCACCATTGATTTTGCGAGATAATTACCAGGAGTTTCTTATCCTGTCTTCCATCTCCTTGGAGTTTGTAACTTGGAATAAATTTAATAAAACAAAATTCAATATAGACATATGGATTGTACAAGGCAAGTAGAGAATGCAAAGCAAATGCTAACATTCTACAGTTATAAAAGTGATCCCTAAAAAAATAACAAGCAGTGCATTTAAATAAAAGTCTGAACTAAAATTATTTGTTTTCCCCACTCCTGGAGGAGCAGGGTTTCACCTGTGCCACAGTCAAGAGGGAGGAGACATGAACACTCCCTCAGGAAGGACTAGCCACAGCAGAACTAAAGCTTTCGAGGGATTCAGAAACATCCATCAGGATGGAAGAATTTACACCTCTAATAACCTTCTTTGTGCAACTCTTTCATTAAATTTGTAAAAAGATTAAAACCTGCAGTCTGCACTACCTTGCTGTTAACTTCTAGCCACAGTAAAAATTTACCATTGATAATATGACAGCAAAGCAGAACTCATTAATTCCTGGTGGTGGAGGACGGCCAGGGAAAATGGTTTGCTCCCTTTTTTTAAACCTCTCTAATGCAACATATATTACCTTTTATGAAATTCACTTAGACAGCAGAACAATCCTTTTTGGGTTCTATCCTGGCAAAGTAACACTAAACACAGTATACTGGTAGCTCATTTCCACATGCTGACCTGTGCTCTGTTTGTGTAAAGTTCCTGCTTATCTTTCAGTTTTTCCAGACCTTCAGTGTATCTCTGAATGGCTATGACATAGTCTCCTTTCCTGAAGGCATTGTTTCCCTCCTCTTTCAGAGCTGCAAAACAACAGTCATGCATTAACAACTGTTTCTTATTTCCCCAAATGGTGACTGAGGAAACAGAGGCCATATTCTTCTGCTGCAATAATCATCAAAATTCCAGTCCAGCTCCACTGCAGCTGTCTTCACTAGCCATTGTTTGCAAGGGACCTCTCAGCTATTCAGTGCACATGATCCCCATTCCTCTTTCACAGGGAAAACTAAGCATTTGTCTTTGCCCAGCCCTGAAATACTCAGACTTGCTCCCTCCATCCCAAACCCTTATCATAAAGAGGACAGTATGGAGAAGAACAGGTTGCAACAGCTCTGTGCAGTATGTAACCCTGTTATATCCGGCTAATCAATGCTGCCGACAAGAACGCTGGTCTCAGACAACCAAAGGTGTGTCTCAGTGTACATAAGAATGGCAATAACAGAGTAGCTCGACAGTCTTTCAGATCAGCCCAGTTTCTGCTAAGTAGTTTTTGAAGGCATTAGCTAGAAAAGCCTTTAGCAATTACCGTTTGCCAGTTGTTCATTTCTCTTCCTTCGTTCAGCTCGTTCTTTTGCATCCTTTTCCAAAGTTGCCAGAAAGCCATCTTTGAGCCAGTGGAGTTGGTGGCATTTTTATTTCGTAGGGGTTTTTTTTGGGTTTTTTTTTTTTTTGAAAAAAAGCAAGCTTTATTAAAATCAATGCACAGATGAGAAAAAAAGTAGTTCCTAAAGTATTTCTTTCGAGTGATTTCTCTACACAGAAAATATTAAGGGGACATTTCAACAATTAAGCTGGAACACGAATGACAAGTTATTACACCTAAAGACCATGCTACCACTGATGATTTGCGTACCTGCCTCGAAGTATCTCATCTCTACAGATAGACCTGTTTCCTTTTAAATTCAGAATACTAACTTTTTAGATGAGACCCCAGAATATGATAACAAACTACACCAACAAGCTTCCTACCTATGAACAAATACAGCCATACCGGCAGAATCCTTAGTGTGTTCCTAGATCTGACTGAATTATGATTAAAGTCTCTAGGAAAGTTCGCTGTAACTGCGGCAAAAGTAGAATTAGGCCTTGCATGAAGTAACAGCAAACCTTACTCCACCTCTGCTAAAACAGATTGAAGAGATGCTAAATACCAGAGGAAGCACTGTCCTACCTGCGTTCACTGTCTCTGCATTTGCCATGTCCTAAGAAAAGAGAAACACAGCACATGCATGTACACATACAGACATCTCAGGAAAACCCACAGCAGCAAACGAACACTTGGTTAAGTTGTTCAGGGCTAGAATGCGTGTAAAATACCCAGATTGATGTATATTGGGAACATCAAATTGACGCTTAAACAAAGGATGGCAAGGACTTCATGATTTTTGACCTTACCAGAAAGCTTCCATTCGTATCATCAATGAGGCAAGTCACTGAAATTCAAACCCTACTGCAGAAAGCAAAGCCCCTGGAAATCAACGAAGGGACTCCGGTGTCTTCAACTACTTTTGCTCAAGTTCCTGAAGCGCAGGTGAAAGCTACAAGTTATGGCACATCAGTGCTTGCATCCAACTTGGCTAAATCCAACAGAAGTCTTCTGTGTTATTAGCAGTCTTAAGACAAGGACAGCATAGCATCAAGTACCTCCCAATAAGATAACTAGTGAAAAAACAAAGCCACATTCAGAACATACTTGTAAGCATTGTTCAAAATTTTTTCACCTGGGCAAGGAATGTGAACTACTGTTATTTAAAAGCCCTAAACCGCTTTGATTTCAAAGGGAAAAAAAAACCTTACAGAAGCTCGCGTGTTGATGACTGTTCTGTTCACTGCAGTCTTGCTTTCTTCCTCCATGCTAGTTTCTTGTTCATGGAGCCTTGTCTCTGCTTCAGCAGTGGCTTTTTCCTTGACAACTGGGTCTGGGGAGTTCAAGCCTTGCACTAAATTGGCTAGAAAGGGGATGAAAAAAAAAAAAAGAGATATACACACACGGTGCTCGGTGATCCTGGAGGGACCAGGAGTTCAGTTGTGCCTCTGACAACACATGCTTTTGAAGGCACCGGGTGACGAGGACGGCCTTTATAGAATCATAGAAAGTTTTGGGTTGGAAGGGACCCCTGGAGGTCATCTAGTCCAAGCCCCCCGCAGCGAGCAGGGACACCACTAACTAGATCAGGCTGCTCAGAGCCTTGTCCAGCCTGGCCTTGAATGTTTCCAGGGATGGGGCCTCCACTACCTCTCTGGGCAACCCGTTCCAGTGTTTCACAACCGTCATTGTAAAGAATTTCTTCCTTATATCTAGCCTAAACCTACCCTGTTTTAGTTTAAAACCATTACCCCTCGTCCTGTCACTGCTGTCTCTACTAAAAAGATTGTCCCCATCTTTCCTATAGGCTCCCTT
>Ga0065711_1030280_pt1 | contig 33053 bp, 16 predicted proteins | sample Hoacrofraction12_FD_59098 | JGI IMG/M metagenome (GOLD analysis project Ga0065711, IMG submission 59098) | Hoatzin crop microbial communities from Cojedes, Venezuela - Epithelial fraction 12 v2 (version 2) | ecosystem: Host-associated > Birds > Digestive system > Esophagus > Crop | place...
GGGGGGGGGGTGTTGTTTGGGTTTTTAACTCCATTAAAGTTCAAGGAGCAGCTGTGAATTTGGAGAAGAGATTTGGATCAGTCCTTAGCACATCGGTCTGCCCATTCCCCAGTACAAATTGGAGAATACAATACAAAACCAAACCCCAACGTTCAGTGAAAACTTTCAGGGCCAGCCTGTTGGTGATACAACCCCAGTTACCTCCACACAGACAGACAATTAAGCTCTCATTACACATAAGCCTTTCACAGCTTCCCAAGATCCCAGTGCAAGATACGACTTGCATGCCCTGCTCCATTTCACTTTTCCTTCTTGCGGGGCGCACTCCCTCCCGCCGTCCTCCCTCTCTGCCAGCTCCTTCCTGTCTCCCAGCGGCTTCTCCTATCGCTTTCGCAATCAGAGAAGGCCGGACATCGCTTTGCTGAATGGAGGAAGGCTCTGTAATTAACGGGATCCTTTGCTGTTTACATACACACTTAAAATATACAGACAGCTGAAAGGTCAGCTCTAGCAAGGCAGGGCAAATCAAATTGAATACGAGGCGATTATTACAGAAAGCCATTTAACTAATGAGGTGCCGCTCCTTTTGAAAAATATTTGAGTTTTTCTTTGAATACTATTGCTTTTCTAAATTCAAGAAAAAAAAAAAGGAGCTTTAAATGTAGTCAACAAATGAACCTACGAGCAACACATGAAACAACAGAGCATATCTGGTTTCTGAGCAGGACTAAATATAGGAGTGGGAAAGTCAGAGCATTAACTGAACGTCTTGAGTGAATTTTCTTCAGTTATGAATTTCTTCCTGTTGTCTTCAAAGACTTGAAGAAATTTCTAACAGGATCATTTTCTGAAACAAGTTGTGCTTAGGGATATTGTGAAAAGAAACTTGTAATCTTTATTTACAAGTAGGTGAACTAAAAATGATTGGAAAATTATACATAGCCAACAAGAAATCAGCAAAAGAGCACCTGGTATTCTTTGTTGTCATATTACCATAAGGCTCGTTTCAAAGTGGCCCAGATATTCATGACAGTGTCTCAAAAAGCATTGTTTCAGAATATTTACAAAACCAGAAATTTAATGGAGATTTATTCTGAATAAAATAATAAATTAGAGTTTGATTACTGTTAACTGGAAGAAGCATCTGTTCTTATTTATAGATCAGCCACAGTAAGCCACACTGCTGACACCCATCTCCAGAACAACAAAGGAGCATACCCTTAGCTTTAAGGACTTATTTAAGCACCACTCATGACTATAGGGTATAGGCACATGAAAAAACTTTCTCCAGGTCAGGTCCTCATCAAATGATTGCTGCCACTAACGACCCAAGGAGCTACGCAGCAGTACCAGCGCACAGCCTGCACTTGTGCCTGCAGCGGAGTGTAGGATTGACCCACCCTAACCTAAAAGAGCATGAAGGTCACCGAGACAGAGCCTTAACAGAAAAAGGGGATTAAAAACACAAATGAGCAACAATAACAAAAAAATGCATTCCTTGGAGATCAGTTCAACATTAATAAAGGAAACCACTTAAACACCTTGAGTCTCTCTGGTGCTGTGTTTCCACTAACAGTTAAGCAAGCTTACCAATGGTAAGCCTCATAGACAAGAAAGCGTCAAGCTTATACAGTTGAATGTAATGTGGTATTTTAAAAGTTATTCTGAAATACTTTTAAAAAGCAAGGCATCAGAAAACCTACATTTCACTGTATTTCATACAGAGAGACAAAGTAGCAGAACAGAATCTTGCCTACCTACCCACCTAATATGTTATAATTAGAGATGAGGAGGCAGTGTGAATATCTAAGCTAGGTTTGACAGAGGATATTAATTCAAGCAAGATAAAGCTCTAGGTATAGAGAATATTGAGTTTTAGATGCTTGAAACTGCCAAACGAAAAAATCTTTACTCATTAATTTCCCTCAAATCAGGTGTTCCAATGTCCCCTTTCGGATGGCATTTTAAAGAAATCACTGTTTTGCAAAGTCATGCTATACCCAAAGTGGTACAAACCTTTCTAGTTTTTATTGTATCTTCAATGGACTGATCTGCAGGTATAAGGACTGCCGGGTGCAATACCACCCCCCCATTTTCTTCTGACACAAAACAGAAAAGAACCTTTCTATTGGAGAGTCCTCCACGCTGCTTCACCTCACTCAGGTGGGAAAAATGTCAAAGGAAGCTGCCTGCCTCTGACGGATGCTCATGGGTTTTGCATCTCTGCCACTGTGCCACAACAGATTTTAAACTTTGATAATCCCTTTTTAGCCCTTTCAGACTAAGGCTGTAACACACCACAGCCCAAGCAAAACTGGGTCCTGTCGGCCCATGTTCGTACAAATAGCCCAAACCAAGATGATTTATTTACAACAGTTAATACAATTGGTAGTAACGACTTTATAGGCAACCTCTAAGTGCAGGGGAGATGAAAAATTCACTAAATTGGAGTATAAAAATTCATAAGAAAATGTACAGAATCAATATTTCATGGGACTTGCTTTACCTTGCCTTACACAAATCTACTCCAGAGCTCACATTAAAATTTAAACCAGCTTCGTGCGACAAGTTCAAATGCTGGGGCTGTTTCATATTAGTTTAACTGCGGAGGGTATTTTTTGTTGTGTTTTGTTTGTTTCACAAATTGGAAAAAAGCACTTAGGAAGCTGCACAGTTTGAGTGCTGTGTGCTGCTTTTTCTATTTTCCTCCTTTCTTTTACGAATAAACTAATTGCTGACATAAATAGGGAGGACATTGCTTAGAAAAAAGGAGAGAATCCTAAAATACCTTTGCATTCTCTTCAATACAGTTACAGTGACACTACTTCACAATAATACCTGAAGAATACTCTTAAAAGCCCCAAGCCTAGGAACAGAGCATGAAAAAACCCACAAGACAGTTTTTATAACAGCACTCACATAGGAACATCAAGCTGTAGGCATGCCTGGAGGAAAGCTCAGCGCCTGGCACGGCTCCCATCGCCCCGACAGCTCAGCACAACACGGGGAAACTCACCCACGGAGCTCAGCTGCTGGAGCACTCTGGAAAAATCTACTGCCAACTGCAACACTTCATACTGCTGAAAAACCAAGACTGTTGGTGCATGGTAGTAGTGGGGTGCCAAATAATCGCAGGAGGGGTTTCTCCTCTAACTTCAGGGAGCACATTGTGAACAGTTAATTTATTCACATTCACTTCATGAGAGGGATGAAGTCAAGTCCTGCGTTGGCCTTGGAGGAATGAAACATCTCTGACAGCAAAGACACCTATTTGTAATAGGTCCGAAACACCAGATCAGTGTGTTATTGTGGAAACTGCAGCTGGTGTTTTATTCTATGGGTTATTCACAGGCACATGCAAGTCCTGTCCTTTGCCATCAGCCTCCCTGACCTTGTTTGCATGATTTTGAAGCTTTCTGCACCTCTTACCTTGACATAAACCAGTTTGTCCAGAACAACAAGGAAGATTTCTTTCTCTTTGAAGATGACAGAAAGGAATGATTAAAAGTCACCTCCTTGATGTTTGCATATGGTTCACAAATAATAGAAAGAAAGGATGGAGCCCAAATATAAAGATGGGGGTGGGGGGAATCACCTGCAAGTATTTTCTTTGTGCCTGCATGCTCATATATATTCAGTTATGGTTCACTGCAAATAAAAAAAAAAATCGCAGATGTTTTTGGAGGACAACAAGTACACCTGGAAAAGGAGATCTGTGCTACTGCACTCTCAAATTCCACAATACTGTTCTCATCAATTTGAACAAACACAGGGCTAGATTTTTAGTTCAGCTGTGCAACTGCATGTGAAAATGGGGTTAATCATATAAGCAACTAATTGGAAGGAACAGAAGTATTCACACAATTCAGGAGCAAAAATGAGTTTAAAAACAAACATACTCAAATATATGACCTTTAAGGGTAATCTCAACTTTTCCTCGCTGACAGTATCCTACTGGAACAAAAATGTCTGTATTCTGCTAGTTAGTATGTTACTTAAGCATTGTCCAGTTATTAAAAACAATTCTTTCACTGGCACAGACAATGTGCTAGAAAAATTTAATGTTCGCTTTCTAAAGTTAACAGCAGACTTCAGCATATTAGCAAAAACTAGTGATCATTTATTACTTCTTATACTGTAATTCATTAAGGTTGTAAGAAATATTTAGATACTTAATTGGCATTTAACAAGATAGCTATAGAGAGTAAATGAGACATTAAATCCTCTTCTAAAATGCCCATTAGGTTTGCTTTGGAAATTAATTGATCTAATTCACTTGCTGTAAACCACTGTGGTCTGTGCCAGTTCAGAACATCGCAATATTAATGACAGACAAAGCCAAAGATGGCGGATGTCCTCACACAGAGTTGGACCAAAGGCTAATATGCTGGTCATCTATATTTATGATCCTAGTGAACAGACTGATAGGTAGCATTTATCTTAAATGGCTGCTATTCATCCTCCAGATCTCATTCACGGCCGTGATTCTCCGGGGCATCATCCACACTGGAAGAAGGGCTCTCTGAAGGCTGCAGCGAGCCATTCTCAGCTGTAAAGCTGCATTTACCACCCTGACTTAACTCTTTTAAGTTCTGTTAAAGCCTGATCTCAGCCTGCAACCTCAAATGAAACTTGTAAACTTCGTGGATTTCTACTTTTAGAAGCCCCCACCTGCCCTTCAGATGTCCTCAAAGTTTTCCAAATGCATTTTTTCCTAAGAGCTTATTTTCTCAGACTCCATTTCCTCTTCATTCTCTTCAGTAAAACTTTTGTCCCTGAAATGAGAACATACAGCAGGGGAGAAAATGCAACAGCCTTTGCAACTTGCTGCTAGCTTCTGCTTCTCACCGGTCTGCAGCAATGTGATAAAACCCCAGGAGAGTCCTAACTCTTCTACTGAAGCCTCCATTAGTATTTCACATCTGTACATGGAGACACTCGTATCAATCACAACAGTATGTGGGAGCCATATTCCTTAATTGCTAATAAAGTGCCTTGAGGTCCATCAGCTTCTGCCTAATAGATATTAAATACTTTTTATATTTTCAGTGACTATTTCTAGGCAATTTATTGCTCATTTTTAGAAATGAAAAACCCTCAGTGTTTATCCATTATTAAATACCTATTTTGATCCCTTATAAAGTTTTGAACATGCTTTGATTAGTTCCCAGGAAAAGGGGGGCTCCAATGCTCTCCTAACACCACCAGCAATGTAAGACTTGCACACAATTCACATCTGGGTTCAAAAGGCTACTTTCAGACTGACACCTATGAATATCATGAGACAAAACCCAAAATCTTTGCCTCAGTCTACACCTTTATCAGATCTAAAAAATACATTTAAAAGAGAGATTAGCCATTTAAGGCCAGAATATACAATTTTTTCACAGCTCTAGAAACATTTGCATGCCTTGGGAATAAAGCTAAAATCACTGAGACAGTCAATTACCTTCCAGTGGTGGTGTTATTACACACACCAACTCACACCTACGACACACAGCTTTGCTAAGAATACAGCGATACGTAACTTCTAACCAACACAGCTACACCAAGGACACAAACATCACAGCAAAATCCACTTTTGGCTGGATGGCTTTTTGGGTTTCTTACCGCAATAGGAGACGCTGAAATACGAGGTCAAGAAGGACAAAATTTTGCTGGCTTTGCTAGAGGAAGTTTGCCAATACGTTCACCAGTAGACCAACACTGGCAAAACCTCTGAGAGCTGACAAGGCCATAGGTACAGAGCTGACAAGGCCATAGGTACACTTTTCTGTCAAGGACTGTTTACAATTTATGAAGGTCAGCTCTTCCTCTGGTTTAAATAAATCTTGCTTCACCGACTGCGGCAGGGACCCACCAGTACGCAACCGTGGAGGACCTGGCTCCTTCCGTTCCAAGAGTCACACTGCTGACCCTACAGTAGCAGCAATTACTGTTCTCCCTTCACTATCAGGGCAATTGTCTTTCATGTTTATTTTTTTTTCTCCAGGGAAACACCAAGTACCTTTTGATGAACTTTTTAGGTGGTTCGTTCGTATCCAATAGCACCACAGAAGCACGAAGTGCCTGTGTGATGAAGGTTTTCTCCAGTTAGGGGGAAAACCACCAAGGCCCCAGCAAGAAGATGTTCAGGACCTCCCAACATACTGCCTGAAAAAATGTTACACAGCCTGTAGCTTCCACGAAACACCCCACAGTGGTTATTTTCATAGCAAATAAATTGTAAAAAAAAAAAATCCGCCTCCATAAGAAAAAACACTGAGAGCCAACAGAATTAACTGCATCCCCTTCCCCAGTTGTGAAATTACCACTTGTGACAGAAGACTTGCATTTAGCTGAGCCCGGCAGCTTTTTTCATCTGCCAAGTCATGTGTGTGCCCCTCTTCTCAAATGGCATGCCCCTTTGCCTCCCAGGGCATCGGAGGGTTAATCTTGTCATCTCAAGATCCTTCTAAGATGCCAGCCAAGCTCATCATCAATTTGACACAGATGTCTTCTGGGGAATCTGGGCTGCTCTTTCCGGGAGCGCTGACCATTTGACAGACAGGAGGCTGTGCTGCAGAAGCCCCATCAGATTCCTCGGCTATGTCTGCTGTTGAAATCTCCAAATTAAACATTTAGAGCTGCAATTAAATCTAAAACAAAGCAGCAAACCTGTTTACAGAACTTCATAGCTAATTCATAAACTTCTTTCTTCAAGCTCCCATTTTGTTTAACTACTTTAATTTGTAGAAGGAACACATCTCTGATTGTGCAGGGCAACGGATCAGAATTTGCCCAGGGACAGGTAGTGAAAAATGCAAAAAGCTGAGCTGACATCACTGGGGTAACTTTTGACATGTATCTAGTTTTAAACAGCTGCTCAGAAAATTACAGACATGTATTTTTTAAAAGTTTGTCACTCCGCGTGTCTGTCACAAGTGTGCTCTTCCACAACCGCTTATCCTTTCTGACAAGAAGAAATTCGGATTGAGAAGAAGCGTTCACTGAGAATAGAACGGTACGCAGAGATATCTCCTATTTCACGCAGATAAAACGGTACAAACATACCCTTCTCTGCATTCATGTGTTGAGGTTTTTTCCCATGCTGGATATACAGGAAACACTTTTCAGTTCAGGTGGCAAATAAATCCTCGCTACACACCTACGCACATGGCTGGATTTTCAGAGATGCTAAAAATAAACATCCACAACAGTTTTACAGCAAATGTTCTACCTCTGCTGGAGTCAGGGAAGTTCAGGGATGAACACAACCCAGTGTGAGTTTTGCTGAAAATAAGTGACTTCAGTTCACTGTGGTTCATGGGAAGTCTGTTTTATTTTATCTGAGCTTGCAACCCTTGAATTTCAGAGTCTGAAAGAACTTTAGGCAAAAACTAGCAATCAAGTCCTGTCGAGCCCATGCACAGTCTGTGGTTTGCAACATAGGTTGATGTAAAATTTTAGTGTGGGTTTTCCACCAAAAACCGGACTGAGGTTTGACTTCATACGCACAAAAAGAGCTCAAAAATTGTCCAGGCCTTGGGGTTTCAGAACAGAAGCCTCCATTTTTGCCAGCACACACACATATAGACTCTCAGAACAACGGTATTTGCAATCCAGGCTGTGATTTCAAGAAGCATCAGAGGGATTATCAGAGAACCAGGTATGCATGGGAACAGCAACTGAAACTACACCCTAAGGAGCAGATTTGCGGCAGGACTAAACGAACAACAAACACAAATCCCTTCAGCCAAAAAAAAAGAACATCCCTTCTTCCTCCTTTTTCTTTTTGGCCTTGAAATACACAGCATCATTTGAGCCACCTTGACTCTTCGAAGCTTCCCCATGTAAGCAGTTCTTGGCTACCACTTACACGTCAGCCAGCACCGACCAGCCCAGCCGCTCAGTCCTGCCTGCGTGCTGTGGCCCGGGCAGAGGCACGGCCAGGGGCAACCAGAAACAGGCACAAACCAGGGATCAAGGAGAAAACAAAAAGCTTTGCTTTTCTTTGTCAGGTAGAGCCAAAGAGGCATTTCCATACATTTTTTATGTTTGCCTGTATTTCAGAAAGCTGCCCCCCCCGGTGTCCAGCCATTTCGCAGTTCACCGTTTACTCCCTTCACAGCCTGGCTGTTTAAATTTCTTTTTCAGGACCTTGTGGATTCAAAGTCTCTCCCAGCAACTCCGCAAGCTTGGTGTGAAAAAAAAACTGAAGTATTTTCCCAGCAGCTCTTATCAGGAAACAATGTGTCAAACAAGATGAAACTAGCTCTCTATCCTTAGAAGATTTACTACAATTCCCCCTATGCTCACAGAAGCAATGTTAACACTAACCAGCTACACAGCCACGGAGTGTAAATACGGGCTTCTCTCCCAAGTAACAAGTCCTATAAACGCTGTCTGCGGTAAGCCCGTGCGGGTTTCTCCATCCTACCCTTCACACTCTGATAAACATCTCCACAGGGGTCTATACACTGTCTTCTTTCAAAGGGAGATCTGTCACGGGAAAAGGCACAGAAGTGGGGTTTCCCCTGAGGAGCACCCCTGCCTCACACCTCGCCACGGCCGTGCTCCCACCCCACCACGCTCATGTTCTGCATGGACAGAGGCCGGCAGGAGAGGTCAGCATATCCAGGCAGGGAACAGCCCAGGTGCGTGGGATAAAGGGGTGGCAGCTCCGTAAGCAACTGCAGAAGCAGAGGGGAGGACAGGAAGAGAGTTGGTTTTCTGGGACCCTGGAAAGTCACCGGCACAAAGGGAGGTAAATGGAAAAAATATGTAGATGCTCACCTGGCAGCAAATCTATTACACTATTCATGACCGGTGGTCTTCCTGCATGGAAGCAGGGACCTGAGTGATTACTGACTCCTTTAAAAATAGACTACTTCTGCTAAATAAATAAATGCAAGTGTTTTCTGTTCTAAGAGATATCTCCAGCTTTGGGTTTGTTTTTTTAATCCTGATTTTAACAGTAAAGCACAGGGGAAAAAAAAGATTAGGGGTTAAATGAAGGCTGATAAACAAAGTAGAAACACCTAATCTTGCATGTATCTTTGTTCCAAACCCTTCCGAGATTTTTTTGTTTGAACACTGGGGTCTTTCTGAATCCCAGATCCCTTGTTTACGCCAGCCAGAAGAACACTAAATCATGACCACCCCCATTATGCCATTTGATAGGGCCTAAACCACAGAATTAGGAGAGTGTAGGATCCCAAGTCTCCACGGCAAATTAACTAATGCTATAAATTAAGAACTCCACTCATGCCAGCAACTACATCTTCCAACGCAAGCAGCAAAACACAGCCCCTAAATATTTTGCTAAGTGCCTGTCTGTACTAGACTGTGGGGTTGAAGGAATTATGTGCTGATAACACTGGAATTTATTAGCAACTGGATGGTTTCTGGATTTGTTAGGAAGCCAGGAAACACATAAGCAGAACATGCATCTGGCTGAGGGCGTTGGCCGTGGTGTGAGAGGCAGCATCATGGAGCCCACCAAATACTTGCACACAACTCCCAAGGTAAAAATGATCCGTTGACTCATTTGCCTGCACTGTCAGGGTCCTTGCGGCAGGCAAGCAGGGTAAAAGGACATCAGCATCTTCAAGAAAATGACCTGGATTTTTGAGCCTAAGCAAGTGAGGGCAGAACTGGTCCCAAGCTGCTGCTTGCAGAATTCTTGTTCCATTCCCACTAAAACTAGCACCTTCCCCCCGCCTCCCCCCCCAGAGTCAGCCTTCTTCCAAACCCACCAGGCAGCTGTTTCCACAGTTTGTAAAGTGACACCTGCTGAAACCTCAGCTATCAGTGCGGGTAACAGAGCCATCACATGGAAAGCATTCATGTTTTCCATGTTGTCAGAGTAATTTGTTTTGCTGTTCGGAATAGGTTCTACCAAGCATAAATATTTATGTCTGTGTGGATGTCAAACACTTTAATTAGGAAATACACCTAGAACTGGACTGGGTTTAATAGAATCTCTGAGCTAGCTAGACATTTCCAAGACTTCAATTGTTTATCATATAAATATATTGGACTGGACCTCTACGGGGATAAGGTTTCTTTAGGGAAAAAAGCACTTGTCATTATTTGGGGTATTCTACTAAATGCAATAGCTGCTAATGCTGCAGGACTAGCTACCCACAGCTAAAAGAACATAGGAAGTACCTGGAGAAGAAGCAGCAAACCAGAAAGATGAGTAGTGAGACTCCCTACGTTGCCCTCCTTACATGCCTCGCTTCTGAGCCAAGCTGTACCACAGAAGCGCAATGCGGCACGGCACAGCCCAGCCAGGTCAACGAGCCAGTTCAGTTACTGGAAACATCACAGTACTCCACAAGAGCTAATTTTATTGACAAAGAGCTAAATTAGTGCAGGTGTGCTGCACTGCAGAGGCTTCCAGTACTGTATTAAAGCTAGTCTGGATATTACTGCCAAAGGCTCCCAATTTATTGTGCTTAAATACTGCTGGAAACAATAGTGAGTGTCAATAGCAAAAAAACCACCAGCAGCACCCAGCTGCTGGGGTCCCATGTTTTTTCCCAAATCTCCAATAACGAACTTCACACTCTTCACATCACTGCCCTTCTTCTGCCATTTTACCCACCTCCCTAAGGTAGCATTTCATCCCATGGTCTTCCTTACAGCCCTTCTTGAAACTGGAGCCATCAAGTCTATCACCTTTGCACAGCACAGCCCATTTCACAAACCCTGGGCCGTACCTCATCCCACCCCACAAGAACAAGTCCCCACAAGCTGAAGACACTTTGGGCACCATCACACATGGTTCATAAAGAGAGACTGGAGGCAGGAGATGCTGCTTCACTCAGCAACAAACTGCAGCCCCACAACTGCCTGCAGAGAAGGTCTTACCATGGAGCAGTTACAAAAAGCAGAGGCTCCAGATGCCAAGAGCTGCTGCTATATCGCTGCCAGACGCTTCCCAGAAAACAGGAAGCACAGGTATCCAAGTGCCACACTTCTTGAAAATGTTTTCAAACACAGAAGACACCTAGGAGCAGACAAGAAGCTACTGTCCTCAGCTACAGATGAAACAGCACCAAGCTCCTGCTGTAAACCAGGCAGGAAGGAGATTTAAACCCCAGCCCCCATGTAGCAGGTGACTGCACTAATCACGTCTTTACCAGCTCAGTCTTCACCTGGCCCAACTCTGTTTTATGCACACAGGTGCAGAACTCACAGACTGGGACTGACAAACGAGCATTTTTCACAGAAACAGGCTGTTGTACCATTCCTCAATGGCAGCGGCTTTTTTACTTTCACGGATTTTGAGACCATAAAAAACCGTTACGACCTTCTAGTCAGGTTCTTTGCTGGGAGCACCGCATACTGCTCAGCTGTGGTTTCAAAACACAAAGAGCTGTCACAGGAGGAGCCTCAGAGGAGCTCGATTCCATTTCCAGGTTAGCCACAGACTCTTTACATGTTTGCGGGCAAACCCTATTCCATCTCTTTGCCCGAGTTTCTCCTTCTTACCACAGGAGACACCGTGAGAGTAAATTCACTGCTGCCAGCAAAACATAGATGGGATGTTATTCAGGTACTTTAAAACCACCACTCAAATCATGATCCTTCTCCATTTGAAAAAACAAAGAATAAGACGTAAGTAAAGTCTCTACAAGGCAGCACAGTGTGAGCTCTGCACACAACAAAGCAACAGTAACTCTCAAAATGGCTACCTGTCTCTGCAGATGACTGATTTTAGGATTTAGAAGTGCCATATATCAAAAAATAAGATCCCTCCTCTAAAGTCCAACCCTGCAAGGCTGAGAGCATACAGCTCAGCTGGGGATTTCGCAAGGGCCAAGAAGTTAGAAAATTACTTCATTTTGTGATGGCTTTGTGTTTGGGACACCTAATCTCTGAAAATTACATGAAACTGTATTAAACACACTTCACACACTGTACTGAATATCCATCAAATGATAACAGCTGTCATCACACTGCCCTGATCTGAATTTGAACCTCAAAGCTCGCAGTGAAATAGTGTTTATCAAAGATGTATCTACAAAACACTCCAGACGGAGAAAGCTATCACTGTGTAATCATGGTCTGTGAAACAGCTGATGACTTCAGTATGCTTTTGCTATTCTTTAAATAATCCCCAATTCCTCGCAGGAGCATTAAAATCCGTCCTTTGGAAAATAAAGTAAGATGCAGTATTAATAAAAAGTTTGAGCACCGTGCTCAGTTCAGTTGCATTTCTATTGACCGTCACACATTCAAAAAACATTAGAGAAGGTTGGTCCTCCAGAGACCCCACCACGACTGCAAAAGAAAGCCTTGGCAATTATGTAAAGGCACCATGCTCCTGTTTTATTTAGCAGAGAGGGTTTTTTTTTTTCTTTCTTACAGCCCTTTTGTGCTCCCAGATGTTTTAATTACTGAGGAAAGGGAGCGGATGATTCTGGCCATATGTCTCCATTCCGCATAAATAAATATTGTCGCCAGCCCAGCTAAGTTTTGCAGAGCTGTCGATGATCCCGCTGACACTAAAGCTGTCGGGCCCGATAAGCATCTTCAATCCTTCAGTGAGCATGCTAATTCCAGGAACACTGAGACTGATATCCCATGAAAATATTCAATCTAGAAACAATTAGGCTCATATTGCCGCAAAATGGTACCTCTAGGAATCTGGGTGCTCGCTTGATTGGAGCCTTGAGTATAAGCTTTCAGTAGAGACGCTGATGGGAAGGAGCAAGGAGGAGAGAGCAGCTGAAATGGTCTCTTCAAAGCAGCAATTACTGCGCCATGGGTTGAAGTTGCCATGTTTGCCTTTCTCTGGCCCATACACAGAGTCCTGGGGCACAACAACTTCACAAATACAGGGATTTAGATACAACCATGTCATAACTTTTTTGATTAATGCATGCAACATTAACTGGTTTTTATTGCAGTGCATTTTGAAACAAACAATGGTCAGGCTCTGTTTGTGCTAGACAGCATGAAAACACAGTTGCAACCCTTCCCTTCGCAGCTTTCAGCCTAAATAAACAGTCGAATATATCCCCTAGAAAAGAATACACAACCACACTGACTGCAGGGGGTTGCAAACAAGTTGTGAAAGCTGTTAAGCAGAAGGGAGCAATTTAAGCGGGAAGGAATTGGCTAAATGAACTGACAAGGAAGAGGGAGGCAGGACAGGACAGCCGGTGACAGTTCAAGACTGTGAACATCCCCCCCCTTTTTACTACACGAATGCAGCATCAAAACCCCGCAACAGTCCCGAAGCCGCCCACCGCAGCCAGGACTGGAGGGGCCTCGTGGCAGGCGCGGGAGGACAACAAACAAGGATGCTCTTCAGTCAAATGAGAAGCTATTTCAAAAGCTGAAGTTCCAGGATACAAATTAAGCTATTGGCAACACGAGTACAATCGTAATTTCCACATTCAAGCAAACAGGTCAGAATCTCAACTTTCTTTTAAAACAAAAATACGTACTATTTTTCTTAATTATTGTTTTGCAAAAAGCCTCAATCCATACCCCGCAAGCCTGAGTTACAGAAATCATTGCCATCAAGTACGAGCAGCAAGAATCACTGTTTGCTGAGTTCTGCTGACACCAATTTCATTAGCAAACCTGCAGAGCCAAAGAACAGTGCAGAAGGACAAGTCAACCCACCAAGACACATGTGACCCAGCTTCTGAGGACTACTCTGGTTCTTCTGCTGATCCCTCAGGGATGGCAGAACAAGAGGCCATATGCTGCCACACCTGCTCTCCCTGGCAGAAGACAGGAGAGCTTCTCCACCCAAGGTTGGGGAGACTCTGATGGAAGGGTCCTAACAGGCCTCCAGCCCCTCTCACAGCTGCATATTTTATAAACTGCTCAGTTGTAGGCCATGGTTTTTTTGTTACTGCCTCCTGATTTAACTCTGTGTTTACCAATTCACAGGTGAATCCTGATTTTCACTGACAGTACAGAATCAAAAGATCTGTTTGATGTCACGTGCAAACAAAAAGAGAGGACTGAAATATGAATGTAGAAATTAGGGAATACTGAACAAAGAAAAGAGAAAAAAACCTGCAGTTCACCCCCTCAACAATACTATATTTATTCTCTAGGTCATGACATTAGAGAATGACCATTAAAGCCTACTTACATATGGTACACACCTCAGGAGATGCACTGTCCAAAAACAGCCTGTATGGACAGAGGACAGGAAACATTCATTTGTTTTTTCCAGTGAACCTTCTTCCACCAACTCTTCATGTCAGAGCCAACTCCCTTCAAGATGACACACGAAGTAAAAGAAGCTGAGATACAAGCACAAACCAGACCATACGCATGGTTTCGTGGAGCGAGCCAGGCTATCCAGTGCTGGCTCCCATTAGCAGCATAGATGCGGTTGTTCTCGTAGCCAATTACATGTCAATGTAAATACCTGAGGATAAACCAAGACTCAGGAGGTCCTTGTTGAAGATGTGAAGACTTGTCTCTGAAAGAACCTATAATATTACCTTCACTTAAATCATCGGTGAAGTCTGCTTGCAAAAGCAGCACATTCTCGCAGCCTCCTTGTACTGAACCACAGCTACGAGGCACAGAAAACATCTGAGCGCTTCTCTGGGAAAGAGGAGGCATTCTTAATAGATTAAAGTATCTTTCGAGTAATGATCAGGACCATAACAATAGCTGAGAAACTGACAGCTAGGCAGGCAGTAAGCCAAATCTGTTTGAAAAGGGATAGTTTTATGAACAAGCCGGTAAAACCTGAAACGTGCATATAACCAACTTCACCTCCTTGCATCGTCACTACCAGCGCATGCACATAGAAATAAAGATAGAACAAAAAGACAGAACAGCTTTATGCATCACACCCGATGTTGACTGCCAAATGACTGAGTGTGAACTCACGACCTGTATCAGGTATTACTGAACAAAATTCCACCTTTGATATTGTGTAAGTGGTAAACATACAGAAAACACAAAAATCATTTGTGATCGTGTCTCCAGCTACACAGCACTATTTTAAAAATACAAACCAATCAAGTAGAATATTTTTCTTAAAGCCTGAAACACCAGAATGTAAATTTTGTTTTGTACTTCCTGATATTGTGAATAGGAGCCGAATGAGCAGCACTGAAACACTGCAAAATAGCTGCTCCCGAGACATTCCTGACACGACCAGAACAGAAAACTCCAGCTGGGATTTCCAGTTCACTTTTGCCAAAAGAAGAGACTGAGATAAGCATCTGATTTTAAGGCTCACTAGAAAAATAGCATATGGAGAAAGAATTTTTTCTGCTGAGCTAAAGTAGAGGATGAAAAGTCTGGAAATTTGAATTTTAATCTTAGTGACAGTACCATTGTATCAAAAGTAAATCTACTGACATTAATAGCTACAGAAGATTTGAGATTAGCTTAAGCGAGGTCAGAATCAGCATGTAGGTTCTGGGCCCAGCATTATTACAGACTCCCACTGTGATCTTGGGCAAAATCCATGTAATGATGGAGTGATTCCATGGAGTGATTTTAGGAGCCTTGAATTTTAGATGACTACATTAAGCAATCTCAAAGCAAGCAACCACAAAAATGATGTACTTAAAGTGCTCTGAAAATCCTGAGCTTAGCTTTTCTATGATTTAGATGTCTCACCTTTTAAAAAATTATCATCATTACATTGATGGCCATTTTCTTAATGGTGGCATCCTTCTTTAATTCTTTACTAAAAGCAAATTACTTTAAGATTCTCAGGAGGCCATGCAGAAGATTAAAATTATATTTAATTTACCAGTACTTCTTCAGATGTATCAATTATCACTAGGGTAGACTAGAAAGAAAGACAGGGAATGTAACACTTTTCTCAAAGAGGAAGAAAGCACATCATAAGAAAAATAAGTCATATTCCTTTCCTATTTGCTTTGAGCATTTAGCAAGTCATGACAAACTTCTCTCAGTTCAGCTATGACTGCTCAGAATGCTTTTTTACCCACTTGTAAGGAATGTATGTAAGTATACATATTTATACATATGGTACTTTTCTTGCTATAAATTGCCAGTACTCACAAATTTGTCACACTTGGAAATTATGTGATCATATCTATAGAAAACTTACATATTTATAATTTAGAGTGAGCAGTTCCTTACTATGGCTTATTTCTAAAATTTTTTGTTTGGCTGGTTGGTTTTTTTTCAAATTATCATTGGAGAAAAAAAGGTCTAAACTACAGTTTGCCACTAGCAAAACTTGCTAGAACGCAAATTCCATTAGGTTGCTAAATAGTCAGCCTCAGAACATGTTGTCCTTGCAAGTCAGATGCCACAGTTCACATGCAAAGATTCCTAGAAGGCTCCAGGTAAGTTTGAATTAAAAAACAAGAAGAAAACAAAACAAAAAGAAAAAAAAAATACAAAAAAACCAAAAAACTTGAGAAGAACAGTTATGGTCCAGTGGAGTGAATCCCCAGTTGTTAGAACAATCATACTGCAGGTGAAGCACACTGTGCTTCCAAAGCCAAGCTTAGTGGGACCCATATCGGGATGAAACTACGGAAGGGACAGACACAGGTTTTATTTCCTGGGTTAATGTTCAGCTCCAAAAGGTTGGGAGCCAGCGGAATCAAACACACTCTTCTCTTTGCACAAAATGAACCAGATGAGCTTGATAAAAATACATTTCAAATACCTTCAGTCATTAATACTTGTGCACGTATCCTGGCTCATGCGAGGATGGATGATGCCTTCACTAGGAACAGTACTTACTTCCATTCTGCCACGTTTCCATGACGCCTCCTCGTGCTCTAATTGCAACATCTATTTCAGCTTCCTCAGCATTTGTATATAAGGACATTTTCAAATCTAGAAGGAAATGAAACCACTTCAAATCCACCATCAAAGGTACATCAGTAACTTCCATCCTATGGGATGCAGAGAAGAAGGAGCAAATGATTGACCCCCCCCACAGGGGGATTTTTACTCCTACACCACTGGCAGTCAAAGATCATAAAAGTAGTAACTACCAACAGACCACAGTCTCCGGCCCAGTTTAAAATTTCAAGAGATTTTACTTGTAACTGACCCTGAAATACTTAGAAAAGTATTGGAGGTGTGAGGAAGATTTTTTTGTAGAAACCACGGAAAAAGTACAAGTAAAATCTGTTAATACTATGAAAAGAAACACGTGATGGACTCCGAGGACAACATTCCCACCTTCCCAGCAGTATAAAGGGGTTTTGTTTTGTTTTGGGGGGATTTTTTTTTTTTAACTGCCTTCCTCTTGCCAAGATTTTATACCATAAATTGAACTACATCTCACGGGAGTATCAAGCATAATACAAACAAAGTAACTGTGCTTTTGATGAGCAAACAACTTCAAAGAGCACTCGCATGTTTATCTTGAACACAGGGTTCCCACCAGAGCAGAGATGAACGAAGTTCAATTTCCAACAGGACATCTCTCTGCCAGAGCTCAGCCACAAGCATTTACGAAGGGTGGGGGGAAGCTTTATCATCAAATCAGTTTTAGAGTCATCATTTTTTTCTGCGTTGCAAGTGTGTTTCAGGATGCCACTGGGAGCAGCGTGGATATGGCTTGCTCTTAAACTAACAATAGCAGCCTCCAGGAGGAAGTCTCTCAGGAAACAGCCCTTAAAGCTTGCAACGTATGTGCCTTAACACCTGCCAATCTTCATGGACCCCCACTTTGCCCAGAACTATGTAAAGTGACTCAAACATAGGTCTACACTTACAATAAAACTTGGGGGGTTAGCTTTGACACCAAAGCTCACTAATACGTATTTAAATAAATTACATTTTGTATTTCCATCAGCCTAAAATTGACTTACTAAAAGACCAGTAAGTGAAATCTCACTAAAGCACAGAAAAATGCTATTCACATGTGTCCAGAGAAAGGAAGTGTGAACTGTGAATTAAGAAAGCACTGTCCATCTAAGCAAACTACTGTCCTAGCCCTGTTCTATGAACCATCCTTTCTGGGGTAGCAACAGGTTTCAGAAAGTTAGCACAGATGAAGCCATTCATGGAGTTATCTCCACCTGCAGACTCACAGACATGGATTGTCCTACTCATATTATCAACTATGTCTTTGCATAAAGGAGGGACAGAAGTAAGAGTTGAGACTGTTCCCTGCTTCCAGAACAAACACTGCAAATGGGCAGTGTTATTCCATGAGTGCAATGCTAGGAAAGCTAGTGAGAGGTTAGCCTGTGGCATCACGGACAGGCAAATGAGTGCCGTGTTCAAATGGATCTTCTCACAGGGTTTGCTGCGGTTCAGTCCCAAAGTAACTCTCTCTCTAAAGAGGCAGATGCAATTATCTTCTGAATTCATGAGGAAGCTGAAATTTTGTAAGAAGCTGATGGCAAGGCACTGTTATAATTATTCTCCAACTCGCTGACTCCACCTTAATCAGAATATATTAAATAAAATGTATGGATGCTGGAGACTGGAATGCTGCAGTTCATAACTACAATTAACCACTATTAATTAATAGCTGAAAGATAAATGAGCCATGGGATCCATTTATTCCTGGGTTGGGAGTATTTAAATTCACAGTAGGATGCCAGCACATTTTTCACAGCAGTGAATTAAAGGAAGTGTGAATCAAAGCTCAGTGCTGCAAGATGTAGGAGACATTTTCAGATCTGGTTGGTTCTTCTCATTTAAATGGTGAAAGAAGAGATACTGACAGATGCACTGAAATTCCACTGGGAGAACAAAGAGAAAATGATGGCATTTCCCATCCAGAGCGACAGGGTCTAGGTCCCAGACCTTCCCCTCTTCTTACCCACTTCTGGCTCTTCCGGGTGGACAGGGAAGACAGATTTCTGTGAAGCTGTACAACGCAGGAGTCACTCTGCTCTCTGCTTACCTGAAGCCCAGAACGCCAAAGTACTCCTGGCCAGTAACACTGTTTGCTCAGCAGGCGAGCAGCGCGTTCAAGCGAACATTCACAATCTTGCTTATTTCTCCTTCGTATCACGGACATACCCTGCTTCACACGGATTCTTCAAATTCAGTCAAGACTGAATTGCCCTCTGTTGTCTACTTATGCTTGGAAAATCCCATCAAGGCTTGCCATAAAACACACGTGTACTTTCCACGGCTTCTCCAGGAGAGTTAAAATGGGATTTTGCTCAGAATATGTTGCAAGATAATGGTGTTCTTTCCAGAACTATAAGGAATATTGTCATTTAAGCCTCCATAGAGCAATGATTACCATCATTATCAGCAATTGATTTGACAGCAGCCTGGGGCTTGTACAGGTTACGAAAGCGGAGCCTAGATCCCCATGTTGGAAAAGCCGAGTGAGATTGTCACACTCCCTGGCTGCTTATGACAGCAACAAAACACTGCCCAGAGAATTATCTTGTGATAATCTAAAAGATTTGGTTTCTATTCTACAACTCATAAAAGTGTTAAAATGAATAAATGAGACCCTATATTAACGCGACAATATAAGTTCTAAAGTAGAGAAATGACTGAACCTTGAAAGGTCTGAAATTGGGATCCTTTCCTACGTTTTCTGTTCAAAGGCTATCTTTCCTAACCAGAGTTCATTCAGCACTGGAATTCACGTGTTATGGAAACACCAGTATTTCTTTGTTTGATTTTCATCTCAATTGGGAAGGAAAACAAAAACATTTGTTAAGGGGGAAGGGTAGACCAGAAAGTCTCTCCCAAAAGCAGGCTCTCCTGCAATGTTTATAATATCCTCTGTTTCCATCTGAGACCAGAAACAACAGATATCCATGCAGTATTTTGACATTTCCAATTCTCCAGTAATAAAAAAGATGAAATTAAAAAGTACTTACAGATAAATATTGCTAACTTCTTCTTACCTGAACACTTTTTAGCACAAGATTTAAATGAGGATTTGAGATGGTTCTTCTTGCAAGAAAGTCCTTGATTTTTCCCAAGTCCTTGACATCATAGGATCTTCTCAGCATCTAAGAATTTTACGTGGTAGAACAGGTCAATGATAAAGCCTTAAAGGAGCCAGGATACAGTTTTGGCTCATACAAAACTGTCATTGATTCCAAATAGTCTTAATGTGAGTTACTACACAGTGATAAAGGACTTAAGTATTCCCCAATAATACGCAGATGTTCTCACTTCCGCTCATTTGCTATTTGTATGCACTGGAAAGTGAGAAACATGCATTTAATTACTGGTGTGAGTCCTCAAAAGAATATGGGTTCATTAACACTAGACCCATAGTACAGTGCATTCTTTCCCACTGAAAAAAAAATATACCAAAAAAACAATACCACCCTACCCCAATATCACAAAACCAAAGAAAAATTATTTTGTCAGTTCTTTTTCCATAAAGATAAAATTTGGAAATGACAAAGACATAAGATCTCCCTATCAATTCTTTCGCAGGTTCACGAGAAAACAAAACGCACATGGTTAAAAGAATTGGACCATAAAGACCTTTGGCTGTGAGAAATGACTTTCTGTTTTCAGCCCTGGCCCTCCAGCGGGCAGTGCAAAAGCAAGATTCCTTGCAGGCTGAAGAACTAAAACTGTGAAAAGCAGCTCTTCTTTTTGGACCACACTTTCACTTTTTTCTGAATACCTGTTGTGCCTGCAAATACTTTGCTTTAGCACATGGTGGATATTTTGCAGATGGGTATGGGCTGGACATGCTAGGAAGGGGTCTTGCTGCTCCAGCAGCCCCTTGTTCCTCCTCTTGCTGTAGGGCTGCAGGAGCAGTGCAAGGAGCATCCCTGCCAGAGCATGGGAGGAGGGAACAGGCACTAACTGAGCTACAGTGTGGTTGGTCCCATACACAGCTACAGCAGGCCAGAAGAGCCTTGCTATTGCGCTCAGCAGGTGTTTGGGTCAGTCTCATGCTCCCTGGCTGCGGTGACCCCTCCATGCCCAGGTCTGCAGGGCAGAGGTGGGCTCTCAACAGCACTGTTCTTGCTCTGTTTGGGACCTAAGGAGCCATGTCTGTCACCACCACGTAGCCGATGTGACAGGAAGGGTTCAGCTAAAGAGACCAGGCAACACTGCGCTACTGAACCAAAACATCCCCTTATTAGTAAAGAACACAGAGTGGCTGATAGTGCTTCCTTGTACCTATAAATCTTAGGTCAAATTCTGTCACGTTAGTTGGAGACACAGACTGGAGTTACTTTCTCAATTCCATTGCTTTTTCCAGTAAAATATGAATTTTAAACACTGGTTTATAGCCTTTAACCCCACAAAACCCAGTGAATATCAGTTAATGTTTGTAGAACTCTATTGTTGGAGCTTGTGTCTCCTCTGACCCTGAGTCAATGAAACTCCACTTTCGAGCTGCAACAAGAAGAAATGTAAACTAATAGCATTACGGATCGTTAACCTGGAATACAATTCTCTCCACAAAACGCACAAGACAAGACAATGTTAAAAGGACACAACTGAAAACCCTGGTGTTCATTTTTAACCTCATTGCCTTACCTCCAGTAGCACAACCAAATGTAATTACAGCCAGCAGCAAAAGGAAAATCAAGATCACAGACTCAATCCTGATTAAAATAAATAAATAAGGAAAATATAGAAAGCATATGGGCACTGAAGAGCAGCATATGGATCACGTCCTCAAGTACAAGGCCTACCATATGCTTACTGAGCCTGGTTCAAAGGAAAACCTCGCTCCCTCCTCCCCATGTCTTTGGATAGGTCACGAATCAGCTGCCTCCCAACATCTTGTGCCATTGGGCAAGTTTGCTTTTGAATAATAAAGCAAGTTTCAGCTCAGCATGGGGAGAATCCCAGGTAGGAAATGGACAGATGGCTGGTCCTAGTTAAGCAGGCAGAGACTGAGACGAAGCGCTCCCCTCTGCCTTCTTTGAGACCAATCCTTACATTGTGTCCTACACTAGCTGTACGTATCTAACTCTCTTTACCTCCTGTTTCCTTAAGAAAACAGTTCTTAATTTTTTTGACCTCCTGTGCTGACCTGCCAACCCTGCAGGGAACGTTAATGAGCTGTTAACATTGCTTGGGATATGGCATTCAACCAGTTTGTGGAGTTCTTTAGCCTCTTCCTACCAAAGCCCCTATTTTTCATGCTTCACTGGCCCTACCCAGCCCCATCTGCCTGTAGATGTCTAGCATATGTTATGTGCCTGGCACTGCCCTGTAGGAAACGATGCCTTGCAGCTCTTTCAGTGTCTGGCATACGATAAGGACAATTTAGATAGCAATCAAGGAACAGGATTGCTCAAGTGCGGGACTAGAAGAGGAAGGAGGAGACAGCGATGACTGGGCCCAAAAGAGAGGATTTCCTGCCGTACTGCAACTGCAGCGACGAAGGGAAGAGATAGACTGTTCCTAGATGAATGCAAAGCTAATGCTGAGAACTTAAAAGAGTCAGGAAACACCAAGGCCTGCACTGCTGTATGAATTCCACAGACACCGTACATGAAATGTATTTGTAATTATCAGTCGTGTCCGTATGATCAAGGGGAGCAAAGACAAAAGCTCCCTGCTCAGGGAGACTTGCTGTCTTCAATAGACTGGGCCAGGGAACCATGCTGGGACTTGGCTTTTTCTGCGCACAGGAGCAGTGTGTGCTCCAGGCTAGCAGTTGCTGCTGACAGCAGCAGTGATGCTAGCCAGCTGCGGGGCCATCGCATCTCCTCACCCCCAGCCAGCAGCCCCTTGGGGGACGGGGCGAGGGCTGACACATAAGCTGACCAGATGTCCAAGGACTTTAGTGGAAGGAAGGACGCCTGTCCCAGTGACTGCACTGAGAGCCCAGACTGGCCAGTGAATGTCTCTCCCTCTGGCTTCTGGCACTGGGTAATGTGAAGTCTCACTTTTACACTGGTCCCACTTACAGAGCATACACTGGGGCAGAACTGGGGGTTTTGGGTCAGTCTTCCCAACCACAAAAGGCTTTCCACTTTAGATTACTCCAGGATGGTCAAATATGAGCATCCAAAAAATAAGGACTCAGGACTTTAAGGTCATGGAGCTAATCTTAAAAAAAAAAAATCCATTTAAAAATAATAGTTGCATGTCATCTCTTAAAGTTTTTAATCACTATTTTTGTTCAAGTTCCCAAATTTTCTCTTCCGTCTGGGAGGACCAGATATTCACCTAATTCTAGAATGCCAAGAACTGGGGCTTTAGGAAAATACTGAGAAAACCCAGGTAAGACTGACATTTCGCACACAGTTGTCTGGTTTTTAAGACAATATTAATGTTGACGTATGATAACTTGTATTTCCTACCTTATGCTGTGTATTCAAATAGCTTTAAATTTGCATTAACATAGGGGGGTTATTCTAATTTCATTTCCTTGTTTATTTTGGAGTTGTGCTTGTAAAAGAGACAGAAAGAGACAGAAGTGGAAAAGCTGAAAGCCTCAAACTGAATCAATCTTGTGTTACAAAAAAACCCCCACTAACAATTGCTCAAAGCTTGAAGCAGCCACAGCTAAAACCAAGAAGAAATTTCATATTGCAGACTTTTGAATCTTGAAGACAAATTCAGAGAGGACTAGCCATCAAAATACAGCTCTCCACTCTACACTAGCTCTACACTTCAAGTCCTTCACAGTTCTGTGCTCAGCACTTAATTCTTTCTGGAGCAGAGTCTGTTTCCTTACTCATGATAAATATTTTACTATACCAGGCGCTACTCAAGTGTGCAGAACAATACCCATTCCTCTCTACAGACAGATTTGCCTTCGTCACATTCTCATGCACAACTAACCAGATTGCCTTCACATACTCACCAAAGTTTTGCAAAAGAAAAAGGAAAACCTCCAAGAGAGCCAACAAAAAGAAAGCATGGTAACAGAAGGGGACTTACAACTTTGGTGCTATGAAATTAATCCCCTAGGAAAGGTAACACTAGAGCAGAGTTAAAAATTTTTACATAAAAAGTTCACTGCTTTATCACATTTCCCTTTGGGATTAGGTTTTCCACACACTTTGTGAAACAATCTATACTGTTCTCCTATTTATGAAAATGGCGGAGTATAAAATAGTACAAGACTGACCAATTCCTATTTATTAAAAACAGCTGTTAGGAGAATATGCTTTAATATACTAGTGTATGAAATAGAACGACCTGATCTCCACTTCTCGCACAGATCAAGACTCTAGACAAATCCTGGTTTCCAATAATACACCATCAGTTGGAGAAGTCAAGTAAGAAACCAACACAATTAATGCAGAATATGTGAATTTCAAACAGCCTATCCTAATTCTATCCTTACCAGCAAACTAAAATATACTGAAAGCAGAGGAAATCTTGTTAGGTCTCACCACTGTTAGCTGTACAAAACAAGTTAATGTATAAGTCTCCCAACGAAAAGTCTTCACTTTCTCTCAGGAAACAAAAAAAAATTATTAAACAAAAAAGATTTTATTAACCAAAATTCTTCAGTTTAACTTTCCATCAAAAGCTAGATTTCTATTAAAAAATAAAAGTATTATTGTGAAAGATTTGACTAAATGTATACAGTCTTAACCGTGGCTGATGAGCTCACACTTTCTTGTCTTTTTCTGACTCCTAACAAAGAGAAAAGCTTACACATTTTCACACATGAGCTTATCTAAGTTTAGACAAGAAAAAAACCAAACATGTCATTTAATTAAAGTTATGGTGTTAGTTTGCATCTAAAATACATATGTGATTGGATAAAGTTTGCTACTTGCTCCCAGTGAAAACACTGTCAAATTCAAAGGGAGGAGGTATGAAGCAACAGTGAAAGCACCAAACGATGGATTTGGAGATCTGGGTATTTTTTTCAGTTTGTTGCAGACTTGTCATGTATCGTTGTAGGAACAAAACAGTAATCTTGTCATACAGTTCAAACCCTAACTAATCCACCAAACAGAATATTGCGATAGCTAACTAAATTGACTTTCAGATCCTCAGCAGGAAGAGGGTGCAGAGAAGTGTTAGTATTTGTAAATTATAAATTACGTTTTCAGAGACTGACTCCCTGTGTTTAGATCTCCTTGCACCCTAGAGGTGTGAACACCTGCACACATCTAATGCAGCAAAGAAGAGAGGTTCACACTCCAGCAAAAATGTAAAAATCTGTGCCTGTCAAGTAGAGGCATAAGACAATATGCATGTAACTGAGTGAAAGCAGCAACAGAAGTTGGAAGATGTCCACAAGAAAATTTAAATCAATTGGAGGATCAATTCATAACTGTACCTATCTATAAAACAGAGTAGTTTTGTCAGCGAAACTACATTTCTTGGTTGTCTAGGTAAGCAGATCAAACAAAGCAACAGCAGTCCTGTACGGACTGTACTCTGACGTGAGCTTCAACAGTTTGGAGTTTGCATTAAGGAACCACTGAGTAACAGCAAAAATGTAGAGGGAAAAGCCAAGCTCTTCCCAAATGAAAAGTATCACATTGATGGAGGAAGAAATATCCGTTGTTAATAATGCTCTCTTGGAAGGCTGAAGATTTGAAAAAGATGCCAACCAATTCTCACTCCAGTTAATCAGTGGTTCAAGAGGGAGTGTGTGTGTGCACGCAGGGAGAGTAGCACATCTCGCGTAATTCTGGTTAGGAGCAGCGACTGGGCAGGAGCCAGGCCTGGATTATCTCAAACTGATAGAGCGAGCACACGTGTTTAGAAAGAAGAACGAGTGCCAAATATACAGCTCCTCGCTCCCATAAAACATAAGGTGTTTTATTTCTGCATCAGATGTTTCAAACACAATTGACTTCTATTAAGTTTCATGTAAACCACTTTGCTTTCCTAATGTAGCATGAACTTTAACAGTGGCCATTTCAGAGACATTACATGGATACCATATTACCAAACAAAAGATACACATTTGCTGTCTCTCAGAAAATCTTTTTTTTTTTTTTTTCCTTTCTGTCTCATCCTGGAACCTGGACTTTTTTCAGCTTTTCAGCTCCTTCTGATTTATATCCATACATATGTTATAGGAATTTTCCAAAATATTTATTATAAATATTATGTCCTTGTTAGTAGATAGCCAAAAAGAGAGTTGGCATTGTTTTGTTTTATAGGACATAAATAGAAAGGAACTGAAATAACCTGCTAACTAGGAGGTATTTACTGGCTCATGGTACATATTTCACAGACATCAAGAAAGAGCATTTCCCTTCCAGCATGAAGGTCAGCTAATCAAATGCTATTTGAGGTGGGCAGTGCCGCTGTGTTAAAATACCTCTGGCAGAAGACTCCTTGTTCTGCATTCACAGTTACTGGAATATGCATCATTTTGCATTACTGATCAAAAGGCAGGACAGCATGAAGGATTTCACGTCATCAAGTGATTAGAAAGGCTGCTGATTAGTTGGCTACTTCTGGCTCACAGGCTAAAACTTGATCACAGGTTTTCTAACAGTAAATTAAAGGCAAAGCCAAGGAAAAGTCAGAAGTTTCAGCTGGCAAGGGTTCACGGGACTCTTTTCTTCAGTTTTGATTCACAAGCAGCTTTGTGCAGCCCAGGTTCTAGGTTTGCAGCTCAAACCCTTACAAGCAAGAGCTGAATGCCCTGTTTCACGTCAAGAAAGACGTGCTGCCCATTCCTCGCGAAGGCTCCGGTGACAGCCCCCTCAGGCTCCGGTCTGCAGTTCCTGAGGAACACTTTGGCCCATGTTTTGCAGGTTGCATTTTGCCAGCTTTTTCATACAACTAATCCCACTCCTTCCTCAAGTAACCAGAGAGAAACAGATCTATAATAAACTTCTACAAGGCCCCTGCTTAAGAAAAGTAAACAGAAACAGTGTAAGGGGGGTGTGGGGGGGGAACAAAAAGAAAAAAAAGCAAAGATCAAAAACTTTATCCTGAAAACTGTTATTCCATCAAACTTGCCATCCTTTCCTTTACAAGAGAGCTCCCGTGAGGTGCCACCACCCCGTCTGAGTCCAGTGGCCACAGAACACTCTGGCTGGCTTGTTCTACTACGGCCTGGTTTCTCCAAGCCGTGCATCTGTGTCCTGTCTGCTTCCAGGCTTGTTCTCCCAGCGGACACGGGCACACATACCCACATCAGCAACGCTTCATGCCAACAACCCCTCAGTGCAATTACTTCTCAGCCTCAGTTGCCAGAACCTTTTCGAGGATCTCAAAACGGGCCAATTGATCCATAACCGATCAAAAAGTGGGCTGAAGTTATTCAGGAGCAAGCAAGACCTCTGGAACAGTAGTTACGCTCTCCTAAGAGGACGCGAGAACTGCCATTGGCACATACGTAACATATTCTAGCCCTCTGAACTAGGCTCTTCCAGCGTAGTCCGTATCAAAATAGACAAGGAAAACAATGTCCTGTCTTCGGAGTCGGTACCAGCTGCAAGTGCAAACAAGCAGTGAACCCACAGTGCGCAATGGATGAAGTGTGAAATTCGTTCTGTCATCTCCACACACACCACAGTGAATCAGGCCTTCCTGAGGGGTTCAGCAGATCAAAATTTCCCATTGTTTAATTTGAGATCAAGGCAAGAGCACACAGGACCCTGCCCCGCTCTTCTCCACCGGGCTAAGTGGCCAAAACAAAAAATGAGTCTCAACAAATCTACCAGGAGAAGAGCTGAAGACGTGGGGGGTGGAAAGAAATGACCACTTCACCTTTTGCTGCTCTTCGTGGATTCTAATTAGGAATCTGGCAATGCCACCCCCTCAGCGGGAAGCCCACATTATTAACGCTGGCATCAAAAGCAAGCCGACTGCAATCTGCAGGAGCGGCTGCCGAACTGGCACAGCCTTCCCTCCCGTTCTTGGCCGAAACACCAGAACAGATGTCTGAAGGGTTGGTGTTTCTTTTCCTATCCCTACCCCCTCTTCTCATGACCTTATGCCAGAGATTACGTGTACAAGTGCCAAGGTAAAGGTTCTTAATGGGTCAAAGAAACATCCTTAAGAGGATATTTCTTTTCACATTTCTACTTTTCAACAGTACGTCGGGGGCTGGGAAGGAGCATACAGTCTTGTGGGGGGCACAGAGAAACGTATAACTATTCAGCCGTAATTACAGTAATCTGGTATAGTCAGTGCAAAAAAACAATGGCCTTTCCTCTCTTGTTATTCTGACTCATTTGTAGATGTTCATGTTTTAATCATATTTTTCCACATGAATCAATAAGAGAGAGAGAACGACAGAGAGATAATTATGTGCGCTGAACAAATATTCTACCTAACTGAGGTTGCACTGGGAAGGGCTGCTTGCAATTAATGAAGTACTGCCACACGCTTGTCAAGTACAACCAGCTCTGTAAGGGCAAGCCATCATTTCAAATTGTGAGCTCACTGAAATTTAACAAAATTGGAAAGAAGATAATAAAGTTTGTGCCATCTCCTGCAGCACTAGTTTCCGAGGAGCAAGCAAAGGAGGTTTGCACATGGAATGCAAAAGTTGCGTGATGCCCAGTCGTGCTGTGAATGCGAAGCGCAGCCTTGGCTCATTCAAAGTGTGATCAAGGGGCACAATCTTCCTAAAGAAACATAGAATTACAGGAAAGTGTTACGATTGCATGGCTGAAACACTAAAGGTTTGTTTCATCTCTTTTCTCTCTCAGCAAGTCTCTCTTCCCTCACAAAGAGGAAAATTAAGTAAGATCTCCAAGGTGCTAAATGAGATTTTTTAGGATTCACATACATTTCAGCAGTACCTACCTAAGACCTTCTTTGAGTACAGACCTGACTGTGGGGAAAAAAACAAACCCAAGGACAAAAAAAACCCCATTCCTTTTTCACACAGATCCTAGAGCAAAGCAGAGAAGCAACACCCTGACCTTGCAAACTCTCCAGCAGCACCCCAAGCCCTGGGCTTTCCAATCCCTTCCTGTTAAGTTCAACTTCCAGCATTCAAATGAATGTTATAATCACTCCAGTGCAGCAGTCATCTAGCTTGAATTATAACACACTACCAGCTCAATGTGCCAAAAGCACTTCCCTCTCTCTCTTTCCACACTAGTTCTCCTATTTCTCAGCTTTTAAATACCCCCTTGTTCTTTCTACGCATTCATTGTGCAACACAATTTATTTCTGCAACACATCATTACAGCAAGAGAAGTGTGAGAGTAGGTGGGGACAGTAGACAAGTAGAGGTGTGAATGGGTGGGAACATACGAAGTGCTATAGTGAGCCACCAGTCAACACCTTGAGGTTTCAAAAGCAGAGGGAAAGGAGGGGAGGAGAGAGAAATGTATCTTCGTGTGCTTTATAGGTTTCATGACAATTCGGGAGCTCTTGTACCACTGCAGACACTGCCTACAGAGGCATAATCACAATGCACTCCAGTTAGCCACATACAAAAGACAGACCTGCACACATGCCAATATTAGCACTCCATCATCTATCCCTTGCCATGATGTAGCCCTCTCTATCTCCTTTCTCTTTGAAAAGCTTCTTTCTTCACAAGAAGGAAATACATTGTTTACAGGGGGGGAAAAAACCCCGTCATTTCACACATGCATCCAAAACAGCACAAGAGAAAGACACTAAACAACCATAGGGAAAACCTCTTATATTTTAACATTCATAGTTCTTCAAAGCAATTTTTTTAGCATTATTTTTCCACCCAAAAAGTTCAATAGCAACATTAATTTTATTGAGAGGTGGAGTGAGATTTAAAGGGCCTGAAATCCCCTCTTGCCAACCATTTTAAAAGCATTCAGGGAGAAAATGCAGCTTAATACAATGGCTACAGATTCAGTGAAACATTTTTACAGAAACAGTGCACCGCCAGCCACAATTTCTGTGGGTGTGATGAAACTCTACTCTTACTAACTTCACAAAACACAGCTTTGTCCGTAAACCCCCTCAAAACCAGGAAAGGAAAACCTGTCAGGCTGCAATGGATGAAGGAAGCAGAAAACAACAAACAAAAACAAACAAACAAAAGCAAAAAAGACACAGCTTAAAATCATTCATTTTATTAAACAAGTACCTTCCAAGCAGCCAGTGCTAACCTATCTACTCTGCCACCCTCACCTTTCATCTCTTGGCAGACCAAGAAATGCTGCCACTGATGAGGCAGAACCTCACTTACACACTCTGCCCGTCTTGCTCTGGCACAAGGAGCAAAACTCCATATAAAAAAGATCACAAAAGAGGCCTCTAGCTGTGAATTAGGTCCTCGGTCTTGACAAGACCAACCAACCTCCGTTCTATGAGCTGAGGCATCAGCTGGGAGCTGTACTGTGGATGGAGCTTCACAGGCAAAAGACTGAACCCTTCAAATATCCTACAACTTTCAGCATAAGCACGAGCACTTGTACCCCGCACTCCTTGCCAGGAGCTGCTGCAGCAGGTGCAAGAACGCTTTTGCAGTAAATGGGCAGCTGACAATAAAATCTATCATACAAGATACACCTTCAGGAACAGCTGTATGGCACACAAGGAGAAGGAGGGGAATAGACGGACTGGCAGCCTTTTCCTAACGACTAACATCCCCACTCTCGAAATGAACAGCCCCATTTTTTTCAAGCAGGGCTTGGTGAGCTTGAAGGGGTCATAGCTCATCTGAAAGTTTCTGAATTAGAATTAAACTTGGTGTTTAATACAAGGTTTAAAATTTTCTCCAGTTCCGAATCAGGACAGGAAAATCACACACCTGTTTCAAAACTAGGAGAGCGCAAAGCCATTGGGGTTGATGGTTTCAGACGATCTCTGTACTAACAGCTACCTTGTGAACCATGTTTTCCTAAGCAAGGAATCCACTGCGTGGCTCAGTGACAATCCAAGCCTTGACTTGGCAATGCTGCCATTTTCTTTCTTGGGGCCTGAATTTCAAGAATTTCACTTTAAGTCCTTACTTTGGCATCAGCCAAATTAATATCATATCACCTGCATGTAATTCTGGACAGAGAGTGAGGACCATCATGCAGTAAACTTTGTTCCACACTGGGTGACCAGCACATGAAAATCCAATATAATCACTACTGCTTTTTTTTCTTTTTTAATGTGAAAAATTTTATCAATATTTATATTTATTTATCACATAATTCACTGAAGGCTGTCTTTTGCCACCCGATTCTTACAAGGACTTGAAAACCCCCGTTTATGTGTGTACTCCAAATCATATTGGTCATGATTCCCCCATAACATCCAGCCACAAGGAAGGAGACGCCAGAGGCATGAGCATTAGCTGTGAAACCCTGGAATGTGAAGTGCCCAGAGAACAGAGATCTCATCCCATTCTGAGAGATGAAAAGCCATCTTAGAAGATACAGCAGAAACAGCCTCCTTACACGTGACGGATAAGAGAGAAACAAGGGAGAACAGACTAAATGGAGCATAATTTTTATACTCAGTTTGACCAACACACATCTCCAGTACAATCAGGAGAAACTGCATCCAGTATCAACTGAAAATAAGGCCTGGGCTCACTAACATACATACATCCTGGGAGATTCTCTTTCACGAAAACATCTACAGCTGTATCTATTTAGTTTTAGCCTCACTGAAGTCTACTGTCATCGTTCAACTGCTTTGCAAGTGAGTGACCCTCAAGAGACAGCATAAAATACATTTCACACTCCCAGAAACAGAGGGAACCACCTTCTTCTGTTTTGCACATCAGCGGTTTACTGTAATCACTACAGAACATTTTAATTTCTTCTGTATATTTCTCTTCTCCTGTTGTAGAGACTTTTCTCCCATCCCTGCTTTTCCTGTGTATTGTAGAGCCACAGGCTTCTGTGCTTACTGCTAGGTCTTCAACAGGTATTTTTGCTTAAACGTGGGAATTCTTCCATTCCAATTGGGCCACCATCCAATCTTTACGGAACATACCTTGCAAGAGCAGGTGCTTCATACTGAGCGCAGATGCCCAGAAATTTGTAAGCTGATACATTTGGGTAAGAAACCTTGCCAGTTCAAGCTTCCTCATCACATTTCAGTTCCATCCTAACCAATATGGCAAAAATGAAGAAAACAGACTTTTGCGTAAAGTCTCAGCACTTCTGTAGCAGCCAGAAGTGGTTATGACTGTGATGTATGTGAACAAAAAATAAACAAATCCAGTATATTAAAAATAAATGATAACCATGCCCTGTTTTCAAACAGGGATCTCCTGGCAACAGATAATAGATGCCTTCCTTACCTAGCATACAGTGGCAGTCCTACAAGAGTAGCATGTATTTTTGATACAGATACACAAAGTAAGACATTTTCAAAGTCTGATCATTAGAAACGTAGCTGTGCAAAGGAGGAAATACACGCCTATGTTTGTTCGTACCTGCAAGCTGAGCAGCAACCAATTGCAAGGCAGCCATCAATGACTGGTACACACGTGCACATCTTTGAGTGCCAAAGCTCTATGAGACAATTCCAGCCAAATACAACTGGAAGCAACGCTGAGGCTCACGTGTGCATCCACCCTGATACGCTGTCATGTTCATTTCTGAGTGAGCCAATACCACACCACCCATTTTGCAGTACAGCCTTTTTTTTCAGTACTTACAAAGAAGATTGTGTTGAATTTGTGTCGTTTCGGAATTGCAAGGAACCTGTTCACATACTCCACATGTAATCCCTCTTTCTGCAAGTAATGCTGTTGTAATAGCAGCCCTCAGTGGTGCTGTGGAGTGCAGCAGAAGCAGGAAAAGAGGCCAGGTGAATTTGTGGATGACTCAGAAACTTCAAAAACAATCTTTAAAAAATTAAAAAATTATCTTTCCACTGGCCCAGCCTCAGCGCTGTTGGAATGTCTTATTTACTCACATAAAGCAGAGGTGGTTGCGGGGATGTAGCTTCTCTCAGTCACTCTCTTATTCAGCTGGAGTGGAGCTGAGGAACTGAACCACATTCAAGTTAAGTTTGTAGAGTGGCTCTTTGGGGTTTTTTATTTTCTCCCCCTCCCTTTTCCTTGTTTTCTTAATCCAAGATTCAGACAGGAAAGCAGCATTGCTTTCCACTGAAGCCAGGGTGCTTTGGGAAACATCTCAACTGGCTTTTGAAATCTTATTTCCAGGATCTAGGAGAGCTTTCCAAAAAGTACTGCGGCCCACCCACATCCAAACAGCGTAGACTCTGGAGGAGTCATTGCCAGCCCCAGCCTATTGCAGGACACATGTGGGTGGGCCTCGGAGTTTTGGACAGTTGCTGGGGGAAAAAAAAAAAAAAAAAAAAAAAAAAAA
>Ga0065711_1002553_pt1 | contig 33050 bp, 17 predicted proteins | sample Hoacrofraction12_FD_59098 | JGI IMG/M metagenome (GOLD analysis project Ga0065711, IMG submission 59098) | Hoatzin crop microbial communities from Cojedes, Venezuela - Epithelial fraction 12 v2 (version 2) | ecosystem: Host-associated > Birds > Digestive system > Esophagus > Crop | place...
CAGGGCAGTGTAGAGGGGAAGGAGAACCTCCCTCGTCCTGCTGGCCACACTCTTCTTGATGCACCCCAGGATTCCATTGGCTTTCTTGGCAGCCAGGGCACACTGCTGGCATTTTTAGGCATTTTTAAGGTCCCCTCTCAGCCTTGTCTTCTTCAGGCTGAACAAGCCCAGCTCCCTCAGCCTTTCCTCATAGGACAGATGCTCCAGTCCCCTCATCATCCTCATAGCTCTCCGCTGGACTCTCTCCAGTAGCTCCTCATCTTTCTTGAAGTGGGGAGCCCAGAACTAGAAGCAGTACTCCAGATGGGGCCTCACTAGGGCAGAGTAGAGGGGGAGGAGAACCTCCATCGACCTACTGGTCACACTCTTCTTGTTGCACCCCAGGATACCATTGGCCTTCTTGGCAGCTAGGGCACACTGCTGGCTCACGGTCAACCTGTCGTCCACCAGGACACCCAGGTGACCTTTAAATACAGCCACCATATCACATTGTATTCTTTTATCTACTAGGGAAATATAGACTGAAGGCACAAATAATTCCTGTTGCGTTACTGTTTAATTCCCCTCCACCTAGCTCTATAGATCATTCGCAATCTGAATAGTGAAACTGAGAGCAGAAATTCGCTCCACACAATTTAAATCCTTAATCATACAGTTTTGACAAGTCTGAGGCAATCATTAGGTCTTTTCAGAGCCATGAAGATGAACACACAGGAGACGTATTACAGGATTCTCCATCAGTTTGGCTTTCATACTTCAGAGTAACTGTTCATGACTCTCTTCTTTCCTTTTCTAGTTTATTAGCAGCAATGTTTTGTTCCAATATCCTTAAACCAGAACCCAATTATGCTACCTCTAATAAATTCACATCCAAGATACTATCTGGGGACATTGTCACAGGGAGAGGAAGAACAGAGGATTTCACCTGGGACGCTTCAGGAGGGTCCGAGGGCAGGACACTCAGTGTTGAAACACTGCATGTCTTTGGTAATGTGACATGGTGTATCTTTTCATTATAAAACGTTTTAAGATGAAGATTTTGTTGGTGGAGTGAACACAATTCACCCTAGGATTCACTCAGTATACCAAGGGAAATGGATCAGTCTTCTTGTTTATTTCCCAAAATAGCAGAGGATAGGACTGGAATAAAACTCAGCAGTCTATTAACTCTTCCCCTTGCAGAAGCAAAAATACCAAGGTCACAACAGAACCAACTGTGTCACAGTAGGGTAGTACTGAATTATGCCATTCACCTTTAGCTTTCAAAACAGTCTAATTCTAAGACTGCCCATCTATACTAGGTTTAACTTCTATTACTATGAAACAGAAGCTATTGACTCACAAGGTATTGTGAAATACTTATAACTTATTCTAGCAGGTCTCTTCAGTGCACAGATGTAGCCAAGCAGAATAACCAGTCTCACGTGAATCCTCAGTTTGTTCTAAACTCTGATTTTTGGTTTTTTATAAACACACTACAACTTCAGACCCACCTGTGAATCCCCCTCTAACGCAGCTTGTGCGTACATCCGCATCGAGAGCTCAAGGTCTTTAGACTGGTTCTGGTAACCGTAGTAGTAGAAATCACCCATCTTCAAATAAGCTGTGGAAGAAACCGGTAGCAGATCATTTAGGGTATTTGTAGAGATAGAATTAACCAGCTATGAATGTGATGGAGAAGTTAATAGTAATTCTATTTAAAGCAGTGTATTAAAAAAGAAAAGGTACTCTTTCTCTCTGTTTGTGGCTACTTTACAAAAGACTGAATACTGAAAGTATTTATCTTGGTTGAAATTTCTCACGGTTTCTATTTAATAAATTTAGTGAGTGATATTGTTACTTTTATGAAAACTAAGACTTCGAGACTTCATGCTGTTTTTCTTCTTCACTTGCTGAATCTGTCTTTCGGCAACCTGTATTATTCAGGTTAGCCCTACTAACTTGGTGAGACTTAAAAACATGCTGCCCAAGTGCTTGTTCTGCACCTCTCACTATGGCAGCTGAACTGATCCCAAAAGTCACAGAACTTTGCTGATGACAATTTCATTAATTTCAAATTCAACCCAGCCCAGGACAACAATACATATAGCATCTTCCTGGTCCAGAAGGAAGCAAAGCCTAGCAAATATTTTACAAACATCTTTCTGGGATACTGCAGAGTCATGAAATGCACCAACAGAGTGGGCATTGACCCAAGCAGGAGTAAGCATAACGTTGCACTAATCTGTGCTAAAGAGTTTAAAAACTCCCACGACCAAGTCTACAATTATCTGACCTAAGCTTTCCCCAAGTGGTCTGAAACACTTCTGCCCCTTGCCCTGTGCCTCTATGGCAGCTACCTAGAAATCCCACCTGGTTTTACAGCAGAGCTCTTCCAGAAAGCAAGCTGGCCACTGACCAAACAGGAAAGGCAGAAAGACTACGTGGACAGGCTGGCACAGATGCAGAGTGGAAGACCACAAGTGCTGTAGTGAACCATCCCCCAGAGCGTTCCCCCTCAACCATTCCAGCCCTGGCCTGGAGAGCAATCCTGCAACAGGCCTTGAGGTCACCCTGCGTTGCACCAATAGTGAAGCCCCGGGAGTCTCTGCTGCCAGGGTTAGGCTCTCCAGCCCAGGCCCACTGGGGATTTGATCCTCCACTACTGCACAGAGGGGTCTGAGATAAAACTCCCCTTATGTTATCCATGTGAGGAAGAGATGAAGTAGTAAAATCCTTCCTCTACTGAAGTCCACAAGCCTTCTATCCTTTACTTGAATGGAATCACAGCCCTACCCCGTGAGTCTTCAGAAGCTACTCTAATGTAAGATTGTACCAGTGGATCTGCCAAAGGGCCATCCAAACTGCACCTTGCTAAGGCATCTACAAAATCCTCACAAAAGCTAACAGGCTTTGTCAGCTCCTGTGGCTTCAGGCTCTGTCAGTGTGGTATTCAGTTTCCACGCTGCTGTGCATTTAAATGAAGAGCTTACACTCCAATTCTCTACGTGCTTACTACAAAGTACTTAAACCTTCGTGTGAGAGAATCAGATCCATGCTTTCAAATACTGAATAACTCTTTTGAAGGCATCAAAATGACTTAGTCACTAAAGTCACAGATGTAGTAAAATTTAAGGCCGAAGGAATGTAACTTCTATGCAAAGAAACCTTCTCTTCCAGAAAGGTGCCTTTTTTTTTTTTTAAACAAAGAATCCTTTAGTTCCCCAAGGTAAGATAATGTGCCAATGTTGATAAACTCTGTAACCTAACAGCAAAACTCACAATAAAATAGATAAGCAATCATTTAGCCTTCCTTAGTTTCTCATGACTCAATTATGATATGGAAGTATATTTACTTTTGGATTTTCTCTTTGATAAACTGAACAGCATGAGCTTGTAAAGTCTATGGCTATTTTTTTTTTCTTAAACCTTGAGTTAAATGCTTAGGCTTCTAAATATCTAGCCTGTTCTCAGGGCTTAGCTTCTTTATTTTATTTTATTCAAATGTTACCCATTTTTTCAGGGCTTAGCTTTTTTAATTTATTTTATTCAAATTTATCCATTTTATGCCATAAAAGGAAATTCTCAGAAAAGCTGTGCTGAAACAGAACACTTCAAATACCTTTTTTCCCCTGATATTTCTATTAAAGCACTATAAAGGAAACGTATGATAAGCAGAGATTACTCTTCCCTTAACTTGCTCACTCACGTAGAATTTGTAACAAACGTAGTTCTTGAAATATATTAAAAAAAGTTAAATTAAAATTCAGAATGAATTCTTTATACATACCAAATGAGGGTGCATTGACTTGAGAAACAGAGAAATTGTAGTATCTCCAAACACAATCACTTGCTAGGTATCTCCTTGCTAGGTCCTGGAAAGAAAATAATTGATCCATTCACAGATAAAAGATCAGGATCACATTATCATTAGCAAGTGTTCCTTTTAGGATACTGAGTTGTGAATACATTTACTTACTGGTCTTTCTTCACAGATGTGTGCTAAATTTGACTGTGACACTTCAATCCCAGTTTCAGCTGCTAAAACATAATGCAGCAGAGCTTCATGCCTAAGGTTAGATAAAATAAATCATGAAAACCCTAACAGAAATAACACGCATTTTAGTTATAGATAAAAAACCCGACTAAATAAATTGATAAAATCACCTAAGAGCAAAATTTTTGTACAAGGTTTAAAAGCAAGCGGCTGGCAAACGCATTCAACAGCCACATCTACTGGCAATGCCTGGTGTAACAAGCCATGCGGGATCTCCAGAATTTCCAGTGTTTCCTCTCTCGCACTGAAGCTAGATTGGCTCCAGTGTGCATTAATCTAACGGCAAGACTGATGATAAAGTTGAATCGATATTAAGCCAAATTAGCTATTTAAATGTTTTAGTTAAAACATTCTTAAAGACTCTTACCTCCTCCACTTGAAAACATCTGTAATTAACTTAGCTGTGTGTATCTGTCAAACGTTCATCTGAGTACTTCTCTGGTATGATTTACCCTTTTATTTCTATGACTTGCTTCTCTTATCTTTTTAGACTACAGGTTCTTTGGAACAAGAATTGTCTCTTATTATATTTGAATGTGACAATAAAATAACTGTCAGTCTCTCTATGGACTCTAGGCACCTCACTGACTGTGAAGCAAGTAATAAAAGCTCATTTTGCATTTGCAGTAGAGCAATTCAGTATTGCAGCACTGCACTGCTCGTAATTCCAGAGGACAGCATCTCTTTCATGTTTTTTGTCACTCATCTACTCAATATTATGAAAACTAAGCATTCAAAATTAAGGGGAAGTCTTTAAAATCATGTGTTTGGTTTTAAAATTACAATATAAAAAAACCACTTGGTGTACTTTTTTTCCTGCTAAAGCTTCCTACTTATGGGTCATGTTTCCAGTGACTTCCCCCACAACATAAAGCTAAAACTGTGGCAAGTTTCAGGGTCCAATGGTTTGTTTAACTGGAAGCAAATACGGTTAAATACGCATTTGACTTCAAGAGTAGGTGCTTAGGCAAAGAAACTTTAAACGAAACTGGGAAAGCAGTTGCCCTCACAGAATGAGCAGGTGTAACCTCCTGTTTCCCAACTGCTTCTGCACGATTACAAATTCTTCTTTGTACTTGCACTGTAAAAACATCTGGGACAATGGAGAACTGGCACCACAGAGGGGATTCACGATACCTAAGCTGGGAAGTTAGTTCTTCTGATCCTTAAGTCCCAAAGGGCAACTCGGAAAAGAAACGACATTTAAGACCTCTAAATCTGTCTCTGAAGATCAAACTACCATGACTAACGTGTATAGAACACGTGGCTGCTAACACCGATGACTGAGGAACACAGTACTTGGTCTGCTTGGCAGCGTAACAATACCAGAGATGACTAGGACCAGTATTTATAAGTGACTACCCATACACTCCCAGTCACCGGCATCTCACGTGAGACTCCAGCAGATTCTTCCTCCTAGCTGTTGAGAGCAGACGTTCTGGGATCCTAATACCCTGCCTGTCATGCGCACAGGACTTTCACTCAGTGTTGAAAAGTGAGGTCAAGTCTCAGGAGAAATGTCTGCGACGGACCAAATAAAAAGAAACTTCTTCTAGGAACAGGTTACCCTGGAACAGTCCACTGACAGTTTCTTGTAGATTTCCTAAGCCTGAAGCACTAAGTGCTAGCAAGGGGAGGCTGCAGGACTAACCAAGCCATTTTCTTATCATGCATGACAGTCTGATGCCTGCAGGTACAGTAGCTGATGCTCATGCCTACAGGTCGCTGCAAAAATGGAGCATTAACCTGGAGGCTATTTTGAAACCTCCTGGTTGGCTCATTGTGGCCTCCTACTATCTGGCACCGAAAAGATAATAGTAACTATACACAAAAAAAGAACAAATCTAATCCAGCAGCCTGAGTTTTCATGACATGGAATTACACAGAAGAGAGAAAGCAAAGTGTGGTTTTTGGAACAGGGGGAATATTAAAATTGAAAGGCATTCTTCTGGCTAATGCAGTGCACACTACATGCTACAGCACTATGGGGTGAAAATCACAGTCAGCAGATACAATGCTATTTCACGTTACAAACTCCCTCTTTTTCACTTGATTCTGTCAGGACTGTAAAATTATGCTTCGGGTCAACTCCTCCTTCCCTTTATGTTAATGGGTGTTTTGCTACTGATTTCAGTGGTGCTGCTATTTGTGTTTTTTTTGAGGTGATGGCCCAACGTTAAGTATCTTATCATGCTATGAAGTTAGTGAAAAACAGAAAATGAAGAGAACAGAACAAACATACCATGAAAGTTCCAGATAAGCATTGAGAGCTTTTCTGATGACATGACCCAAGTAGCCGTTCTTCTCTGCTATGTGTTTCGCCCAGCTGTAGAAAAGAACAAACAATAAAGAAAAATGAACAGCTGTGCTCCAGTAACGTTATCCCAACTGACACTGACTCAAAGGACACTAAAGGATACAGGATCACCTTCTGACTTTTTCCATAAGGCAAACTATGGGATTTCACAGTAGTTGTTGCATCAGTATTGTAACTATTGACTGAATGAGAACATTTTGTCCATTCATCTCCATGAGCATATCAGAGATATCGTATGTTTTTTCTTGGCAAAATTACTTTTCTTTTTTTTAGAAAACAAACATGAGTTAATAAGTGCTATAACTAATTATCTGTCTTTGTCTTGATGCAAAATACCAGTTCTACCACATCAAGAGCCTGACAGTTGTTGAAAATCAAGTAAGTATGGCTTTGTTAGACACAAGGTCTCTGAGTTGTTCCAGAACAAAAAGTACTAAAAGTACTCAGTATCCTTCAAAAACTACTGGTCACTTAAACAACACACATATTCACGTGGATCACACTTTACTGCAGAAGAACCTTTTGTCGTGGAGGTAAGCACCATGAAGTGGTGACATTTAGACTATGGACTTAAAAAATCACCAATAATCCCACCAGAAATATATTCTCCTTGAACAAATGGTTTCAATCCTTACATCACAGCTTTTTCTGGATCTCTAGGGAAGTCTTCCATATTTCCTGTGATGTAGTACACAGAACATCGTAAAGTCCCTTCTATATGTCCTCCTTGGGCAGCTTTATAGAAATAGCGCGCAGCAACTGTCTGTGAAGAAACAAGACACAATTAGCAACTCTGCATTATCATTGTTTATTGAGTTTTGTTTCCTGGGACTCATCTCATCAAATGAATTAATAGAGGCAATTGGCTAACGAGGGCAAGCCACTTCCAATGTACTTAGGTGAACTGAATTACTTTCTTCTGACTTTTTAAAAGTTTAGGCTGGAAAAAGGTTTTTAAAAACATAAATTCTGGTAATACGTTGAATATCAAATAGAAAAGTGTCTAAATGTGTAACCAATACCTGGTAGCACACAAATCTTGTGTGCACTGACAAAAGTCAAATTAGTTATTCACTAGTACGGAGATTACTGTGGGATCCTGGAGACGAGACACAGGACGAGATGCCCAGATGAAGGCTGGGGAGCAGCGGCAGTGCTCAGCACGTCCATCGGCACGCAGCCACCATGCTCGAGCCTGTGAAGCTGGCTTACGGATGGTAACACAGGCTGTGTAGGCACGGCCAGGGCCGTGGAAGCGGGAGGGCTGTGTGACTCCCCATGTTTTACACTCAGAAACAGTAATCTGGAATGTAAACCAAAGCAGCATCCAGCCTGAAATAATATATTTCAGGAAATTTTTAACCATCGATATATGTTTTCTGTGAGTGAGCACAGACTTCAGAGTATCCATCACAGCCATAACGAAGCACTTCTATCCCATGGCTTTGGTGAATAAAGAAACCTGGGCACTTTTAGGTGTCCTCTTATAATCAGTCTACTCCAAAATGTGTATTTTGGTCACTGGGGAAGGAAAATGTGCTTGTCAAATGCAGTGTTGGTGAGCATTGCTGCTGTCGGCAGCAGAAAGGCTCGCTGGCATGTACCCAGATCTCAGAACTCAAACACCACACTGGAAGCATCTTCTAGCTCCAAGCACAAGGTCTGCTTGCATTTATTACAGCCTACCTTACTATGTTTGTGCTGTTGGTCATTAACTACCTACACAGGGCATTTTTTACAAAGTTAATTAAAAGAAACATAAGCAAAGTAGACCCTTCCTACTAGGGCAAAATAACTTTTCTCATTGATATGTGGAAAATTAAAAAAATGGACTGTGTCACAGAAAGAAAAATCAAAATAGTGCAGTTTATCAGGACTACATTAAACAGTTACATCTGGAAGTCTGGCTTGAAAGTGTTGTACTGCCGTTCTGAGGTTCACAGAAGCTACGTGAACGCAGCATAGCTGATTACAATTCAGGGACAAAGGTTCTGCTGCTTTCATCTATTGTGGGAAGCATCCTTTCCCTATAACCTTTCCAATCTAAAACTGAGAGAAACTGAACGGATCACACGATGCGAGAGCACACACAATCCTGGCCAGCATCACTGGAAGGAGGAAAGCAGAGTCAGTCCCTGGAGCTAAACCTGCACCTGCTTTGTTTCTAAATTACAGGAACAGAAATTGAGGTACACCTCCCTCTAAGCAATCTGACTGAATTACCCAGTAACACCATTCTTTGTGATAAAAGTATCAAAATCTGACTCAGAGTAAACACAGCAATCTCAAGAATAAAGCAAAAACATCCAAACTGGGCCCATATGTAAGAAATAGTACTATTCAATATTTACTCACTTGATTTCTACCAGGTACTCCAGGGTAAATTCCATCTAAATAAAGGACACCAAGGTTGTATGATGCATCTGGATTTCCCAATTCTTCAGCCATTAACCAGTGTTCAGCTGCTTTTCTGTAGTCTCTTTTAAAATTGTGGTAATACCATCCCAATCCATTCACTGCCTGGGGCAAGCCCTTAGGGAAGGAGAAGAGCAGTGTCAGGTGGCACGTTTGCTTCTGCTTTGGGTCACCTCACAATTCCAACCCGCTGCCCGATTTAGGGAAGGTCACGAGAGCACCCAGTCCAGATGCCTGGCACAACGATCCATGTAAAATGACACTGATGTGGGACTAAGAGAGGTAAAGGTTTGATGGCTTTTTTCATGCTATTCTTTTCTGTGGTCTCATATTGAAAGCAAGGAATAAGACTCCAGTGTCATCTTATTCTACAGAGTCTCAGCCATGTCTGCATTCAGATTTGTACTTGTTGACAAGAGCAAACTGTGACTGTTTTTCACCTGTTTCTTCTGCAAAGCCAAAACGGGCCACCTGTTCTTGTGAACTCCCAGAACCTGGCTGACAGGATTAGCAATCAAAAAAACCACTTCTTTTAAACTAGAACATTACTGTGAGAATAAAAAAGAAGCAATGTACACAGAATTTTGCGATGCTATTTTCAAAACTCATTTGATCAACACCATACAGAACCTGCTTAAGATAGTGCTACATGCTATTACAAAGTTGCATCTTTGCATCAACGATTATGGATCAAGAGAAGACAATCCTCCTGGGACAGTTTTTTAGTTTGGCTGCAATGAGTCACCATCTCCTTGCATAAACTGGTGGATCATATGGTGGCTGAAAGCATGCCAGCCGTTCAAATTGCTCTGTGCCAATAAACGTGAACATATTATTTCCTCTTATTTTATAATATATGTTTAACAGCAACCATGCCAGAACAGTGACATAAAGTAAAAGTTACCTAAAAATTCTCAGTGCACAAATACAAGTTATTTGCTGGCTACTATTGGCTTCTACACTACACAGTCTCTTCCTGTAATCTCTGTAGAAAGAACTGCATACTACTGGCACTTACAAAGGTCCTCTGGAAAAGGATTCCTTTTCCTTTCAGATTTCAACAGTGTTACTAGCTTACCCATTAAAATGCTAAAGCAGTTAAACTTTTCAATAATTACGGTATTATTTTTGTATAGAAATTGTACACCGGAGCATAAAAACATAAGTATCTGGGTTTGAGAAGGGTAAAGAAATTGTTGTCTCTAGTATGCGTCTTTGAATCTGTTCCTCAAATCCTGAGTCAAGGGAATATTGATCACAGTGTGAAAACCACTCAGTTTATTCAAGCCTTTCCAAAACAGGTAGTAGAACAGGTAGTCTTCTCTTGTTTCAAAGGGAGGATAGAACCGGCACAATTCTCTTCTGATGGTGGTCAGCAGTGAAGTACTACTGTCATTGTCAGTTCTGGTTCTAGAACTCAGATGGTATTCAAGGTCTAGGTATCCTTTTATTTTTATACTAAGGACCAGATCATGGCCTGGGTAATCTGACTGTACTAGATTGTTAAACAGAGTGAGGATTCTCTTCTCTGTGGTGCCTGTCAACGTTTTGCGCTGCTATGGAAAAAACTGGTGGCTTTGGGACATCTGGGACTTCTCCTTGAAGTAGAGAAGAGTCGGCCAGAGAGAGCGCGAGCAGTCTTCTTCCAGCTACCAGCATCGCCTGGAGGAGTTCTAACTCTAAGCAGAGAGAACTAGCCATAAACCAGCACAGCTCAGGGGTGGTGGACAGGAGGCCAGCAGTCTTCTGCATTCAGCCCATGAGCTGCAGGAATGCACCATCACCCAGCACAGTCTGAGGAGGTACAACCCAGACCTTAGTCTTTATTCTGTTTCACTCACATCACAACTTAAAGATGCTCTGTTATTTTAGCAAGGCCTGGGGGCACGGCTTTTCAAAGATGGCAGTTATCTCTACCTGACTCTGGAGAGATCACCACATCAAAAGCTCAAGCCTGGTAGGGACTCCTATGAAAAATCATACCTAGTACGCTCCAGAAGAGAATGCTTAGGAACATGAGGCAAAAACATACTCATGGATCAACTATTCACTCTGTAAGTCACCTAACTATCATCAAGTTCCAGAATAGGTAAGTAGAGAGAATTCTTTTTCTTCCATAGAAATTTTGGCTGATTTTGAGTGGTCTAGTCTCCCAATAGGGGGAAATAAGGCTTTCACCATTCATAGTGAAGACACTGGGAGAAGCAACTAGTATTTACACAGAATTATGATAATGTGCATTTTATATACATCAAAGTTCATTATTATTAGCACCTCGTTTAGGACTTTTACAATAAAGTATTTATTACATTTTACCTTGGCTGCTGCTTTCTTCATCAGTTCCAAAGCAAGTTTTGTGTTCTTTTTCACACCTTGGCCCTAGCAAATGGATATGTGAAACAATCATTGTTTGCAAACACAGAACACAGGCTGGTGAAAATTCACACAAATGCATTCAAAATGCATTTTAACATTCATACGATTATTTAGTAGGTGCTATTCAGCTTTAAAAAGCTACAATAAAAAAGCAGCTTTGTGCTCATCTGTCATTCACAGCTTTACAAAATCTCAGTGATTCAGTCTAACAAAAATTATTTCATCAGTCAATCCAAGTGATTTCTATGGGTAAACAAAATCACAGATCTTTAATTTACAGCAACTGAGGAAGAATGAATAGCATTCAAAGGTGCACAGATTGTTCACGATTTGGCAATGAGTATAAGCTCTCAGCTTTCCTGAAAAAGGGTATCAGAGTGTCTCCAGGGAAATACAGAGACATTATGCTGATGATATCCATGTAAATTAATTCCAGACATGGGTCTAACTATGGGTGCTCAAAATTAACACAAGCAAAACTTTAGCAAGGATTTTGTAGAGAACAGCCCTCCACTGCCAAAGGAATGAGACGAAGACCTAACAGTTCTTCACTAATGTCTCTAACCTATAGTACCGTTTAATGTCTTCTGGGTGACATCGCTTCGCTGATACAACTTATTTTACTTAGATCAGGTTATGCCTGAGTTTAGCCTCCTCTGCCTACCTCTTCTAGCAGGAAAAAACTAATGGCCTGCAGAGACTATTAATTCCTAAAAAATAAAAAAATCCCAGACATCTAATAGAGGGTATTCTAAGAAAGGATCGAACTTTCACCTACATCTCTACACCAAGGCCTATGCCTACTAGCTGGTCAGATTTTTGGGGAAAAATCAGAATCCACAATTTAGGTGGTATTTTAATCCTGAATCTGGCTAGCAACAAAGTGACTAAATAGCTTTTAACTTGCTCTTTTTATAATTCTTGTGCATATCTGGTAAAAATCAGCATTAGCTCCATAACTATCTACTGACTTTCAGAGTAAATCTAAAAGCACTTGTATACAGTCTCACAGTGTGTCACTGCAGGTAACTTACAAACATCCATGTCACTGGAATGCTTATAAATAGCGTAAGGGTGGGTGCCAAGAGGACAGGGACAGGCTCTTTTCAGTGGTGCCCAACAATGGGACAAGGGGCAATGGGCACAAACCAAAGCATAGGAAGTTCCAGCTCAGGAACACGAGGAAGAACTTCTTTACTCTGATGGTGACGGAGCACTGGAACAGGCTGCCCAGAGAGGTTGTGGAGTCTCCTTCTCTGGAGGTACTGGACGCGGTCCAGTGCAGCCTGTTCTAGGTGACCCCGCTTTAGCAGGGTGGTTGGACTAGATGATCCCCAGAGGTCCCTTCCAACCCCGAACATTCTGTGATTCTGTGATTTTTTGAGGTGAAAATATGAAACGACTTACCTTAAATAACACAATGGCATAATCATATATTAACACTGGATCTTCTGTTTCTATTGCACCCTTTGCATACCATTCTATGGCAGCTTCAGGATTTTTTGCCACTCCTTGTTGGCCCCAAAACAGCATCTGAGCCAATCGTTGCTAAAAGAAAACAACATAAGCATTAATTTTATAAATGCTAGTATTGAAACTGGAACTGCACGTGCAGACTTTTGAAGGCTTAAATAGATTTTAAGTATGTGCAGAAACTAGTTATACAGCCTCGACAGTCTGAAAACATTCGGTTATCAGGAATATTCAGAGGGCTTCCCAGTGGTGAAATATACTGATATTAAATCTACAGCAGGGTTATTTTTTGCAGCTGTCAGTACCACAAAAGTCTGGCTTGATTTAAGTGCAGAGGTAAATGATGAAAGCAGTTCTGACGCATGCAGATGGTTCAGTATCATAAAATATTGCTGCTGGTCTCAGCAGCAATAACTGCACCATATCAAATACAAAGCCAATGAAAACGATCAGAGAAGGAGGTTGCTAACTCTTGATAACTCTTCCCTTTTGCCTTGCATCATTGTTATGGCTTTTTGCATGGTCACTGGGTATCATCAGACAGAAACACTGGAAATAGTTCAAGTTCATAAAAAAGAAGCAATTCTGGGTTGAAAGAGGAAATGTCTGTCTGCTTCACTCACCTCCAACTTTCCTACCTAGTCTATAGATGTACATACACGATGTGTGTACAAAACCAAGAAAGGGGAAATGCATTGCTTTATACCTGTGCAGCTGCATTTCCTCTTGTTGCTTCATGTTTTAACCACATAAAGACATCACCATTTTCTTTTGTTTGAGCTTTTAGCAGTTCATCATCCATCAGCCTTATAGTTTCAACAAATGCCTGAAGAGTAGGTGGACAAACAAAAATTATTACACAATCAATTCATACATCTGCCACCAAAATGAAAATGGTGCCTGCTTCTTGTTTATCCCTAAAAATTTGTTATCAGTTCTGGGTTTTAAAATTCTCACCACCCCTCCACTGGCCAATGCATTAAGAAACATCCTTACATCCACGTAAAAACCATTCACTGCCTCGTAACAGTGCAAAACTGTAAGTCCACTCTACACTGGATATGCCAAGACACCAGCAACTGAACACAACCCCCCCCGTTGTACTTTTAAATGCACTTAATAATGGCAAAGAAGTTCTTTGAAGCCTTTTAAGACCTTTTAGTTTCTGTTGAAATCTCTCTTAAGAGATCAAAAAAAAAGGCTGGCAGAAAGCTTGATGAAGACCTACCCTACCGCACTCTTATCTAGGTGGCCATCTGCTGGTTTTTAATTATTCGGCAATCAAAGTCTCTCCATTTTTTGTACAATAATCATTCTTTCTGATACACCAGGGTCCTAATACTGGCCTACCTTGAGTATTCTTTACTGACAAAGTTGTGTTACCTCCTGTTTCACAGTTCATCCTACAATCATTTTACTGTAACTTTATCTCACCAGTTAGTTATCTAACAGCCAAATCTTTACATTTGATTATAGGAAAGGTAAAAGTATGGAGAGAACAATTAATCTTTTGCAGGAACTTCATGATGTTTAGCTACTGAAGCAGCAAATCAGTAGCTTAATAAACACATTCAATTATACTAAAAATTAATAATATGAGTGAGGAATTAGGGCCCAAGAATAAGAGACTTTACTGAAGTAAAGCTGCAGACAATTCTGAGGATTTGAGCCTAACTTTGATTTGGTTTCCCCCTTGCTAAGCAATTGAGTAATGATACCTTTTGTAACAACCATAGAATGGTGTGGGTTGGAAGGGACCTTCAAAGATCATTTAGTCCAACACCCCTGCCATACGCAGGGACATCAATCAGATGAGCTAATATTTGTATATCAAGACAAAAATATTCTGGCCACATAATTAATCTTAATATATGAAAAGTCATTTGCACAGAAAACCAATTCGGATACACTTATTAACTCTTTTACCTGATCCCCTTTTATAGTGTGTTGATCCAACGATGTCTTTATCGCAATATTACTGTAATAAGCATACGACAGCTCCAAATCAAGTGGGTAGTTATTAATACCTTGGTAATGTTTATAGCCAAGATTCATCACAGCAAGTCTCTCATTGCCCTGAGCGCCAACCAAACTATACAGCAGTCCCTGGCAAAAATTAACAGACATAAACAAGAGTGAATTCATAGCACAGCTCACAAGTTTAGCATTTTGGTGGAGATTTACAGGTAACAGAGTGCTCATACTGGTAGCTGATATACTAGCTATGCCATGTAAACACATTCACAGAATCAAGCACAGCCCTAAAGTAGTTAAAATGTCTTCTATATGTATAGAAATATTTGAAAGAAAAACTAGACTCTCTAAATACTTTTTAAGCATTGAACTTACTCTGTCAGCACTAAGTGTGCAGCAATTTTTTAATGCCACTTTATTATAGTGTTAATTATACTGATACTTTTCATACATAGCCGTGACTTAAGCAGTCTCACTGATGTCAAGTGAATTTTTTTCACTGAATTCATTGGAAACATATGGAAGTTAACAAACAGTACTTGAAAAATCTTACCCTAAGGATCTGACAGGGCTAGAAAGATGGGACTTGTGGCTGACAAGGTTTCAGCACAAAGCCTCCTTGAGCTACATGTTAATGGGCGCTCAAAATAGTCAAGGTATCATAGATTTGCCAAAAGCATTTTCAGCTACACAGCAATAAAAACAGTGGTGTCCTGTCTGCGCTGGGTATTAAATCATTTCCCACACTATCTGAAGTGGATCCAACGCTGTAATTATTTAGCTTCCACAATTAGCACTAGGTATACTCCATAATTAGGGTATAAAAATGGCTCCTGTCTAACATTTCTTGTGTTTGAGAAACTGGAGTGAGCTCAATCTCAGATTGACCTCTAAGGGTTCTTGTGATTCAGTACCCTGTAACCACATTAGGCAGATCTGCTATTCTTTATGATCATTTTATATTACACTATTATATCACACTTAAATATCTGTTGGCAATTTCAGTGTTGCTCTCTTCCAGTGACATACAAATATCTCCCCTTTAGTTGACCTTGCAATGGAATCGCATGGGAACATTTCAGCTATTTGCAACCTGCCTAAAAGGGCAGGAGTTCACGTGCTCTGCAGTTGCTCAGCTGAAGCATGGTTAGTTTTTTTCCAAAAGAAAACTTCTGATTTGGTTACCTTTAACCATTTGACCATAATATACTCAGTGCCGCATTTTTGCACACTGTAAAATGGGAGTTCTTTCCTGACTGTACCATGCACTTTCCACTTTCGGGGATTTGCCTGACGTGAGACTTTTTTCATACCCATCTACAAATGACTGTGGGTGACTTGAGGATTATTACCTCATCCTACCTCCTCAGTGACTGGGAAAAGCTGTATATTCCATGCTGTTCATTTCACCACCATTTTCAGGTCTTACCACACCATTGATTTCCTTGTTCTGGATGAGGAGGATAAAGATTCCCGCCACCAGGACTTCATAAAGACTTTATTGCCATCGGCTACTTAGGAGTAGCTGTATTGGTAAATCTCTTCAACCACAGCCTGAATCTGGGGTCCATTTCACATTTCTTTTTTCTATTGATCAAAAATTCCTCCCATTTCTGAACTGCCTTTGCAAGTCATTACTTTCACAGACATAACCAAATGTACTAAATATCCTACCTTTGTACGGTCCACGGGCACACCCAGCCCTGTTTCAAATACGACCGCAAGAAAATAGGAAGCCTTATGGTATCCACAGCAACTGGAATCCACCAGGAGAGGGACAGAGGAGCCCATATTGCTGAGGCCATCGGCACGGGATAGACCCTTTGCAACTTTCTCAAATATCCTCTGGCCAACTTCTGTAACTGTATTGCTTCCATCTTCTAACACTACGAATAAAACACAGGAGGCACAGTTATTCCAAGAGTTAAAACCAGGAATTGCCTTCCCCTCCTTAACTTCATAGGACTGAGTCAGTTTCTCATGCTGAATGGTATTCCCAGCGCAGACAACCAAAATTCCTACAGATACAAGGTACTATTGAATAGGAAGGGTGAAGAAAAATCCGAAAGACTGCCCCAAAGTAACCAACCACTAAAAGCATAAGGATATCTCTATTTCCTTCAAAGCCATCCTTCCTTTGCAGCACAACATATCAGCCACATGGCACTCCTCTACTAAGTTAGTTGATATGAAATAAAAAGATATAAACCACGAACTGAAGTCAAAGCATACTAACTTACATGACATATATTGTGGAGTTATTTAAGAACAATAAAAAAACATACGATTACCATCTGGAGCACTGAAGTCTATCTCTTGCAGCAGTTTGAACAAAGTGTTGTACTTTTCCCTGAGCTCTTTTCCCCACATGAAGGCATCACATTTGTATTTTTCTCCATAATTATGAATCAGCTCCAAATAAGAGTTTTCATAGTAACCTAGAGAAAACACAATATTTAAGACACAAAACCTGACTTGGCTGGTCTTTAAAACAAACTTCTGGTAGAAAAAAAAGGTGTTTCTAAGGTAAACTAAAAAGTCATGGACAAGATAAGCACATCCTTAACACAAAGTAGTACTAAAAACTCATACAGCTAGCACAGGCCACTTACAAATACATAAGATTTCTTCTACTCTCTTCCACAGTCTGGTCACAATGCATGCGATCGAATTCTAACTGGAAACACAAGCTAGTTTTCAGCACAAATTTAAGCTATGTTACTCTTCTTTCATTAAAGTGGTTGCCTTGGCATAAACCTGTGAACGGCTGCATGTTAGGCAACTGTGGCAGAGACATTCTAGCAAAACCCACCCATTTTTGGGAAAGGGTTTAAAATACACGTGCCTTTAGGATCATTTAGGAATGAAACAGAAGAAAGGCAACTGAACAGTTTACACACAAGCTTGAAAGTGTTTCTTTGTCCCTTTACGCACCTGTCTTATTAGAGAAGAAACATCAACAACATGATTTAAGTTTGTATTCCATGGCACAAAAGTCTTTGCAGGGACAAACCACCGTTTTAGCTACCAGTAACAAGGCTAAACTCTTCAAATTGCCTTTTTTCTTGTTATGTATGAATTCAAGTTTAATTTTGATGATTGTTAACCAGATTCTGGTAAAACGAAAGAAAAGAGGTCTCCAAAGATGGCAGTTTAAAATTTATATCTCATAGACCAACACTTACAATTTCTTTGTGCTTTTTCGCCTTGCCTTACAATATAGTTGTACTCATAAACTATTTCTTGAATGTCCATACATCTGTCGTAGTAGAGTTCAATTTGTTCCACTGTTTCTTTGTCATGAAGAGGGTTAGAAATCTATAAAAAGGCAAATGACGGATAAATGGCATCTACAGTATCTGCTGTCGTCTACGCTTGGCGAGAAAGCAGTGTTGTAGGCAAATAACAAAGGAAACAGATTGTTTACTACAATCAGCTTAGCTGGCACATCATATTCATGCGTCAGACAACCTGATGCTGGCCACAACAGACTATGACCTTAAACAGCCAGCATAGTCCAGAAGAACATGGATAAAGTTCCAAAATCAACTAAGCTTATGTGACTTTTACCACCAACTTCAGCAAAACCATGGATTAATCAAATGTGTTCAATACTGTATCATCAAAACCTTTGGGAAGCAAAGCAATATTGCAAATTAGTCCTTACTTCAATACAAATTTAGGAACTTTGCTATACATACTCACTTCTAGAAGTCTTAGAAGTGGTAACTAACACTCCTAGACTTCAACAGAAACTGATTATATTTTGGTTATCTATTCCCAAGTACCATCATGATTCATAGCAAGTTCACCACTTGGTAGGAGCTTCAGTCAAGAAAAAATACAGCCATAGCTGGCTGCTAATATTTAAACATTTCCAAATACTGCTTTTGTTTACCTGTTCCGTTTCCAACACATTGAGACGATAGTATTTCACAGGTCCAAAGAATGCTTCAATACCATTTACATAGCCACTGCCTCCAAGAACAAAGTATCCAGCAGTGTCATCATAATAGAAATCTTCCCTAAAACTTAAGTACATGAAAGAGAAGTAAGCTGGCTATCAAGAGGTACTACGAAACAAAAAGAGAAATCCGTATCTCAGAATTTCAGTAACTTACAGCCTTAAACTCATTCCAGTATCTTTTCCTTTTCTCATCTGTTTACTCTCAAAATCTGCTCTGCAATTTAGTGCGATAAATTCTGGAGTAAATTTAACAAAACCTTTGCCTACAAACATACTAAACCAGCAGGGTGCTTTATTCTTCTGACCTGTAGGTATCCTCTGAAGTTTTATTATACAGCCTCAGCGATTTCAGTCCCACCTCTCCCCTGCATTTATCTAAAACCGGCACATGAAAATTTAAGTTATCTGTCTCCTAGAGTTACTATGTATAAATTCACAATTTCTGGTTTGTAAACCATAACAGAGAAAGAACAACACTGAAGTCTACCATACAATTTATCGTTATACTGTTTCCATACAAAATTTTGTTTTTTTAATTATTTGCACAAGAAAGAGTTAATCTTAAATTAGAGTGACTGAGAACAATTAAAGATCGATTTTAAAAAAGGGCACCTGATTCAGTTGCTTAAAATAATGGATGGGGCTAGAATATTTTTGGTAGAAATTTTGCTCTCTACCTAAGCAAAGCAGATTAACAATTTTACTGGTGAAATCCTGGCGTCCTCACCGCAACAGCAAAACCTCCCTTGACCTCAGTAAGGCCAAGACTTCATGTGAAGACTCATCCTAATGCCACTAACCTTCCGATCAGGTTTTCGTGGCAGTTATCAGACTCTAGTACTAGATTGTGCAGCACGTTAGCTCAACTAGCTCATGATATTAATAAAATTATTCAGCTCACGCTCAATGTAAACACAGTAATGCAAACTGGTCTTGAGAGTGTAGAGTGGAAAAAGACCACAGACATTTAAAAAATCATTCGGAATCTCAGTTACAAACTTGTGCCCTCCATCTGCCGTTTTCCAAATCTGAACACATACACATACATTATTTGGCAAAGGCGAAAACGCTGCTTACGTAAAAGACTGATGATGATGTCTTTTCAAATTCTTCCCAACATTGCTTACTTCTATCTAAAAGAACACAAAATATTAATTATAATAGACTAAATACTACACAGTACATTTATTAAGCCACTTTAGCTCACAGTTCAGAAGATTACCGCTGCAGCTTGTTGCATCTCCTCTGCACTACAGAGGATGTTGTCATTTATCTGATTTACGTCAGGGGAATTTAGTGGAAATCACTGGCACTGGTCTGTCCTGGCCAACCGTGAGAGATGAAAGGTAGCAAAAACAGCACAGATGTTGCCTACTTCATCTGTTTCACTCCTGCGATCAGTTATGAGACATCTGTACTTTGCTGAAGCTTTCATTCTTCCAAAGCATGAACGGCTATTTTGCTTTTATAGAGCAGAGATGCTAAATGAAGAAAATATCGATCTTAAGAAAATGCAGCTTACAGGTGAAGAATGGCCACAAAGCTAATGTAGTAGGCCATGAGTTAAAAAAAAACCAAACCAAAACTACGTTCATTCCTACTTCTACAGGAGATGGAGACCTTCAGTGCCAGAAGGGTAAGGTATTCAGATCCCTGAAAAGGAAGACAAGATAAGGTTTTCGTAACTAAGGACTAAGTCACCTAAGGATCACAACACAACCCTGCAAAATCTTCTCAAATGCCTAGGCATTTTTATGGATTCATCTACATCTTTAGATGTTCTTAAAAGCTGACTCTTAATTTCTCGATGCCTCAATTTCCAAACCTTCCCTAATTTATATATTTTGCCTAAGATCACGCTGGACTAAATGTACCTAAACAATGGAAGTGAAATAAGTGTCTAAATAAGGAAAATCTTCTACACCTTTTGAGGATCCTAGCATTTAAAAAATTACTACAGGAAGACATGTCAATAAGGTGCGACTGAACCACAGCTTTATCTGTCCCAGAAAATGGCTCTAAGTACTGAAATGCTTTTAAGCTTAGGCCTACTTCCTCTTCTTTGCACAAGAGTGCTCATTAAACTCTTCACGGCTCCCATATCTTGTTCAGAAGTGGAAAGTTATTGACCACATTATCTCACGCCTGAATAAATTCACTCTGCTCTTTGATGGAAGAATATTTTTTCTTAATCTAATCATACAAGCAATCCTCACATTTCCAAGTCCAGACTAATATATCGTGTATCAATACTGACAGTAACTTTTACATTTGCACCTGAAGCTGACCTTCAAATTCCATAGGGTCTGGCCTTTCCTGTGAACTTAAATTATGACCACAATTTAAACAAGCAGAAAAAGACAGTTCTGATCGTACAAAAGTTTTTTCACTTTTCCTTTAAATAATGTATTTAAAAGCATATTATATTAAGAGCAAATAGATGTTTCTACCTGAATTACTTGCAAGACAGTCTGGTCACCACTTACATACTTAAATAAAGGTGGGGTGCAACAGGAATAGCAGTAGTTTACCCTGCACATTGCTCTCCCTGTACAGCATTGTTTTGGCTTTATCAGTCATTTAATTCATACTTTAAACTTGCTTAGTTGTTCTTGCAATTAATTAACAATTACTTTTACAATTCAGAATGTAACCTACTCAATCATTTTCAAGGAGAAAGATGCTGAGAAAAATAAGACTAAGGTTTTTGATTATTTTCACACACTAACACCTTAATAGCTGGAGGTACAGACAAGAACTTGGGCAGGAAGGCTGACTTGTTTTCACAGCTGCTTTGGGAAGGTTCTTGTGAAAAAACAATTGCGATCTGTTAAAATGTAAATTATGTATTTCATCTACTACAGAGGGACACTGCAATTTTTTTTGTCTTTTCATGGCAGACAGTTCTACGCTGCTTTGTCAAATGTGCAAAACTTGGGAGCTGCACATGCTTCCTGCTAGCTATGCTAATAATAACATCTAGGCAAGAGGCATGCTACTGTACAAAGAAGCCCAGACACTTCAATTTTCATATCAGAATGGTAAAAACCTCTCAGTCTCTAAGTGCAAAGTCCCTAGGAGCTATTCACACCATGTAACCTACAATATCCAGATAGGGTATCTATGCCAGGAGTCCTGGCTGCCTGTACAGTCAGCAAAGTCTCTGGAGAGCAACTCTGCGCCTGGATACACAGTAATTCTAGGCTCCTACCTTAATCATCTAAGTTGACTTCCCGAAGTTGGATGTTCTGAATATTCCCAGCCAATTTCTAGTTTTAGATTTTTCATTCTTTTGTTATGTGAGCACGTACAAATTATTTCTGTCAGCCTCAGCTGTTGAGGGGTTTGTCAGAGGCATAATCAAATTATAGAAATCTCAGTCGTAATCCTGTAATTTAGTAGCACACCTACCTGTCCACCCTTAAAAGAGAGATCCAGTCGAAACCACTGTCTCAGAGGAAGGCTGAAGCTAGTTTTCACTGCAAGGTCATCTCCTCTCATCAGGTGCACCTGAATATGCACATAACCTGACAGAGCAACAAAGGAAGACAAAGGGAATAAACACCACAGAAACATCAAGATTAATAATGGGCTTCCTAGCGTATTATTCACAGTCATTCTGTCTTCTTCATCCTCTTCTTCACTAGCAGAGATCTGGGGACTTGCCAACCCACACATCAGCTCTCACAGAACCCCAGGGAAACATGCTCCACATTTCAGCTACACATCTCGGTTGCTAATGCCCAGGCTCCCACACGAAACCACAGACTCAAAACCAGCTGTCTGAGGGATAAACACACTAAGCATAAGGCAAACAGGGAGGGTGCCACAGTTGATCTCAAACACCAGAAAGCAGACACGATTTGCAGCAAACAGCAGAGGGGACCAGCAGACGGTGGCACCTACTCAACACTCAGCTGCTAGCACATGAGAGCACAATGGTCACATACAAGACAACTCTACTCTCCACTACTCAGACCTGCAGCAGCTAGACTCATGCTCTGAGATCTTAAGACCAGAACAGGCTATTACGATAACTTAGTCTAACACTGAGAATAAAACCGGCCCTAAAACCTCTCCAAGCAAATCTCATAACAAGCTGACAACTTCCAGCTGAGCTGCCACTTTTGATTGTTCTTCAGAGAAACACACTCAGTTTATAATGGACAGATTAACTATCTAGATTGGTGACAAGACAGAGAAAACAGAAATAGCAAAAATAACACAGAGGAAAAGATTAGTTGTGAAACTTGCAAAAAAGGGGAAAAAATGTAATGTCTTATGAGAAAGCCAGGTGTGCACTTTTAAAATTCTGCACACTTCTTTCCTCTGTGAGCCTGCCAGCCAGTCCCCAGCTGCTCAACCTCATTCTCTATTAGAGGCTGAAGAGCTGTCTTCTGGCAGGAATGTTCTTCTGCTGCAGGTGTTGCCAGACTAAGACAGCGCTACCTCAGACTGTGCTTCTTGAACACTGTAACATAGGCAAGACCTTGAATCACTGGGAGTTTTCCTGAGGCTATTCCAAATTTTCAAAAACGTTCATGTAGTAAGTATGTAAGAATTGAGAACAATATTAAAATAATACATCAGTAATAATAATGAAGGTCATTCATTGAGGTGAGACTCTAATCCCAGTGTATGTTCCTGACCGGTAGGAGTCAGTCTATTCTCCTAACAAAGCAGATGTTTTCTGCAGTTACTCCAGACTAGATGCTATGGAACCATTTACCAGTTTTACCCTCTTAATCTGCCCTATTAATGTCCTATTCGGACCTTATAGTAAGAAAGAAGAATTTTGCAAGGGATCAGTTTCACAAAATAGGTCTGACACTACATTCATAAATGCTATTCCTAGGCACAGATCTATAAAGAACATATTAGACCCCTTCTGAAGGGCATTAATAAAACACCTTACCTTCCTCATTTAGAAATACAGCAGGAGTACTGTACATTTCTTTCGGATCGATAAAATAGAGTATACCACACAGATCCTTTTCACAGTGATGGAGTAAATACAGCCAGATTGAAACAGTGAACCTGCATGAGCAAAAATAAACAAAAAAAATCCACTCCTGATGAGAAATCTCCTTATACAATTTGCAAAGCATTCATTTCACTTTAAGTTAGGAAACCTGTTTCACACATGTAATCTTCAGAACAGAACACATCCTCTGCAGTGATAACCTTCAAAGCAACAGCACTTAAAGACTCTTGGATCTGTGATCTCCTTTCAACCTTGCGCTTTCGCAGTACCAACATGAGAGGGGAGTAAGGGAGTGTTATCTGAATCAATTCCAGGATGGCAGGTCAGAGCTACTGCCAGATCCCACATCAATATGGAACTGGAAACACGACCAAGACAACTCGGAGCCAACCTCCCGCATGCAAGCTACAGTACAAGATCCCCTAACGCATGGTCTTGTAACCTTGATTGTGGAAGCCAGTAAAAATTAAGCTGTGTCCTCTATACTAAATGCCAACTGTGAAAACGTGCTTGGGAGAAGCAGTTAAAAATGATTCCAGCCTCTGGGTAGTACAGATATGCACGAATAGCTGTCACAGAGCTATCACAGGATAAATAAAGGTGGAGTCTGTGCAAACTACAGGGCTGTGCAAAATAAAAACCTGAAGACTTGACAATGCTACCTACTGAGAAACTTCTGTACAAAGCTGGCTGAGGCACAAAAAGCAGAATTTATACCACAGTATCTGATTTTAAGGAGCTCCTCTGTGCCAGACTAAATCTATGTCGGTGCTGTTAATGGCAACTTGACCACTTCTTTCCGTAACATTTCCACAGCAGTTAAGCCAATTCTGAATGCCTCTGAAAACTGTACTTGCAACGTACAACCCAGCAAAGCATTACGATTATTATAATCTCTTTTATTATAATTCTCTTTTCTTAGTGACTTTTAGAAGACACTATTCAGTTTTTGTATTTCTATACTTAAGAAAAAAATGTAAATATTTGTTTACAACACTTCAGAATTGGGTTAGTTTGCCTTATTTCTCTCTCCAGAAGCTGCTAAACATACAGCACCTTGTATCATTTCCTAAACTAAACCACTGTAGGTCTGAATGCCTAACATCTGCTCTCCTGCTTAAAAAAAAATGAAGCAGTGGTAAAGCTTCTCCCAACAGTCTACACCTTAAGTAGGTAATGACACCATATCTTCCACAGATGGTACACGGATGAGGTAGAAGGGTTTGTAAACCACAATCACTTATAAATCGATCATTATGACCTACAGGCAAACACTGTGCTTCCAGAAATACTGCTTATGCTCACATACTGCTGTTTTCATCTTTCATCTCTGGCAATATAGCAAACTTAAATGCTGCAGTCTCCATTTAATCCTTGATTGCCAGTCTGAGCACATAACTGTTCTGGACAAGTTTCTTGGGACAGAGTTTGGGACAACGCTGACTCATTCCACATCCCCCATCACTGCAGAATGCCGTACAGCGTGAGTAGCCCCTTCCAGCCCCAGCCTATCCTTGCTGCGGGCTGTCAACAGCCTCAAATGACAGCTGTCTACCTCCACTCCTCTTTCTTTACAATTCTCTGACTGAAGTCAAACGGGTAACTTCAGTTTGACCCATCTGCTTCTGTTGGCCTTTTGGTGCAGCGGGGAACCATCACTCGCACACAGAAAGCTGAAGGAAAACTCTCTTCCTCTTCTTAACACAGCTACCCCAGGCTGTCACGCAACCACAACACACAGGCAACGCTTTATGGTAACACTGGAGGGGTCCCCGAAGGCGAGAGCGTGTGGAACTGTGCGGAGCAGGTAAAGAGCTGCACAGAACTCATACCATACATTCTCAGCCAGAGCTCCTGTGCCTCATTGCCAGCAGCAGAAGGCAACCTGCTGCTGGTGAGCAAAGGGCAGTAGGCTGCACAAACCAGGCTGTCACCTGTCCTGAAGAGGCCAGGAACTAAAAAGTGCGCTGTACTTCTGACTTCAGAGCTACAGCTTGAGGACTAGTAACTTGTATGCAACCTGCACTAGCTGGCAAGTCTCCTCTGGCACTCTGCCTGCGGTCGCAGGCCAAACACAAACCAGCAGGCAAGCTCCAGTTCCTGCGATCATTTCCTATTTCTGTAATAATGTCACTGGGGTAACAGCATCAGGTGGAAAGGAGATCTATTTACATCTCTCTATACATACTTTTTCCTCTAAAGTTGCCAAATATGACCCAAGAGTTTGACAGTTTTGGGAAGGGGGAGAGGAGTAGAGAAAGATGATCTTCCCAGAGCGATCCTCTGTAACTGAATGGCATGCAGGGGCTAAAGGGTTTTACTCCCGTCCAGTTAGCAGAGGTTACACAGCGATGGTGGAAGGCAATAGCACAAGCTCAAGAGAGAAGACTATCCCCTAGGCAGCGGACTCTTATCCCTAAGGGGTTGTCCGCTGCAAAATAAACTAGAGTGTGAATTTATCAGGGAAAAAGCTGCTCCACCCTGCTTGCCCTTGCAAGAAACCCAACCTACACTTGGTCTGCAAACGATGCTGGAAATGCCAATCTCTTTGTAAGGCAGGCAACCCCAGGCCAGCTAGTCATGAGACAGCAGGCTGATGGTGACAGCATGTCATCAGCTAACTTACACTCCCAACTGCACCCAACCAGTACAGCTACACCCAACCAGTACAGCTACACCTCATACTGGTCTCTTACACAGAACTACACTAACACAGACTGCAAGTATCTTTCTGAGGTTCAGCTTAATCCGCTCCAAAACGGAAATCAGAGAACAGAAGCAACTGCTAATTAGCTTCCTTTTGAGACTTTTCTCACATTAGTAGGCAGTATTCCTTTAATTTGTGGTATAGCCTATGAGTTTAAGTACATTCTATAGCCTTCAATAATCAATTACAGCCTACATCAACTAATTGCCTATACTTACATAGGATAATCAATCTGATGTTGTCTGACTGTCTCAAGTTCTCTGTTTTCAAACTGTTCAAATTTCTTCACAATTCCTGTCTTCTCCCCACTGGAAGCGTATATGAAGTTGAGAATCTGGACACCATCTGCAAAATAGAATCCTTCTTAATCTGCCAGAAAACAAGTATTGATAACTAATTAGCTCACACCCGTACAGTCAAACATTTGAATCACACAACGGATTAAAAATTAACACAAATCTTCAATAAATCCTTAAACACACGTTCACTTGCGGTTGTTAGACACATTACAGTCTTGGACCGAATAACCCATGGGAAAGTGAAATGGAGTCCATTTCCAGCCGGAAAAGATCAGACTCCTTCATATCATCTAAGGCACTTAAAGGACCAGTTAGTAAGAAAGAAATCTTCGTTTATGTTATTTATTTAAATCTCATCCTATCTTTGTTATGCCTATGTGAGATTACTCCACAGCTCTTGGACTTGCGCTCCATTTTCAGCTCTCCAGTTTATACTCTATGGATGGACAGATACCAATTCTGTTCTTAACTGATACGTGTAATCCTGTAACAAATCTGATAATGCTGCCCCTGCTAAGTAACAGGAAAAAGATCTTCAAGGCTTTCCTAGAAAAACCCCCAAAACAAACAAAAAAGATCCCAAACCCCAAGCAATTTGTTACAAGCTTATTTTAAAAAATAAATGTGAATGTTTTATCCTCCTATTTCGTTTTCGTCTGTAATACAGTTAGACAATGCATAAGATGTTTCACACTGTTGCCACAGACCACATGCTCCCCAACCAGCATTTTGGAAAGTCCCTGAAGGCAGTAAAACCACTGCTTCCCTGTTCAGCTTCGGTGCACTTCAGCGCCAATACAGTGAAAACAAATGACACAAAATACTGTTCTGCGGTTTTCTGGGAGTGAAACCTTTAGAAGCAAATAACCTTTCTGCTTTCAGGTTCTGCTTTGAATATATACAGAGGACAAAAAGAACTGTCAGCAGATGGAAAGCTAGAGACAGGCAGACAGCAAAAAATCTGGAGAACTGAGAAAATCTTGAAAGCAGAGTTATTGGTTTCAGTAATTTATAAAGTTGGGCAAGACACCCTCTTTATTTAAAACTATTAATTTTTAAAACTCAGGTGCTTGTCCATAATGGCTTTGGGGGGGGGAAAAAAAGTCCTATAAAGTTTATTGCACTATAAAGACTTAAAAATTTGTTTCTGAGTGTGTGGTCGTCATCTTAAGCAGAAGTAGACTACCTCTGTGAGAGTTATGTATGCAAGGACTGCAAGACTGACCCTACATAAGGCAGCAAGACACTGAGCAACTCTCTCTGAAGACAAAGGAACAATGTCCACTGGTGGTGAAAACACTGGAACAGGTTGCCTAGAGAAGCTGTGGATGCCCCCTCCTCGGCAGTGTTCAAGGCCAGGTTGGATGCAGCTCTGAGCAACCGGGTCTAGTGGAAGATGTCCCTGCTCATGGCAGGGAAGTTGGAACCAGATGATCTTTAAGCTCCCTTCCAACCCTTACCATTCTATGATTCTACCTTATAAATTCTTATAAATATCTGAAGGGTGGATGTCAGGAGGATGGGGCCAAACTCTTTTCAGTGGTGCCCAGCAACAGGACAAGGGGCAACAACACAAACTGAAGCACAGGAAGTTCCGGATGAACATGAGGAAGAATTTCTTCCCTCTGAGGGTGACGGAGCACTGGAACAGGCTGCCCAGGGAGGTTGTGGAGTCCCCTTCTCTGGAGATATTCAAGACCCACCTGGACAAGGTCCTGTGCAGCCTGCTGTAGGTGACCCTGCTTCGGCAGGGCAGTTGGACTAGATGACCCACAGAGGTCCCTTCCAACGCATGCCATTCTGTGATTCTGTGACATCAGTGGGTTTTAAATACAGTTGTTTGAATACACTTAGAAAACAGAAGGCCATGCTGCTACAAATCTCCAGGCTGGCTGCGATGAAACAAGGCAACTCCAAAGAACATGATGACTTCAGCCATTTCCAACTCTAATCCTGCAGTCATGCAGCTCACATATTCAACAATGTTGGCCAAGTAAATCACCCTACGTAACATTTACTGTTTACTACAGGCATGCACTTTTTAACAGCTTACAAAAGACATTATTTAGGTCCCATCAGTTCCCTTGGGAAACAACGTGACATTGCACCTACCACTTTCATGAGGGCACTGAGGTATCCTGTTTGCCTGGAGCACCCACAGATAGTCAGCACCCCACTGAAGACAAACTTTGTGGTCTTTATACGGGCGTTCAAAAGGTGGAACTGCTTCTAAAAATGTGTAGTTCTTGGCCACTGCATCCTGGTAGTCTTCATTCTGCTCAACATCATAGCTGCTAACTGATTTGTGACTAATCCATGCGTATAATATCACACTGTGCACTATTATTGAGTTTCTGATGATATAATCATCTCTGTAAACCATGATGCTCGGAAATTTCAAATGTACTTGTCGAGTTCTGCTAACGTAAAGGTTCTTTTCATCCTTCCATCTCTTTCTATACACTGGCACACCAGTCCTGAATTCGGAGGAAGCAACTGCTTCCAAGTTGATGATACAAGGCTTAGAACATAAGTACTGAACTGAAACCTCAGAGTTGTTACGAATTTTTTTTTCTAAAATGTTTAAATGAATAAAGTCCACGTAATCCATGTTTTGTTCAAGCTGTGGAGTAACTGCCGTTGTCTGTAATGTCTCCTTTCCAAAGGAGGGCACAAAATTCTGGAAAAAAAAACAAACACAAAACATTATGTCAAACAGAGAATCTAAGTTTACGTGATTACTAATACATTTGCAGCAATACTACAACACTGTACAAGGAGAAGGTTTATATGCCATACTCAGACTCCAAAACACCAGGACTCTTTCACAGAGCACGCAGATATGGATTACGGAACAGTTACCCCAAGGTTTTTATGGTACCAACTCCCCTACACCAAGTTCTCAAAGTTACATAGGCGTCTACAAACAAGCCGTGTTTACAGGGTGTATCCTCTGGCCCTTCCGCAAGCGGAATCCGGTCTAAGATAGTCACTTGCATGTCATGTTATTTACACACGCTCCTAGGATCAGGCCTAAAGGGTATATACTGAAATGTACCGGCATTTATTCGTCGCATTGTTGCTCACTACTACTGCTACAGCTTGACGTTTCTGCATCTTTTTAAAAAGTTGGCTGATTCTGTCACCTCCCACGCAGGCACCTGAAGGGCAGTGTAACAACTAAGGCAGCTCACAACGGTTTCCCGAGAATGAATTTGTGTTTGTGAAGTGTTTAGGAGCTTATTACTGAAATGTTCCTACCCCGAAGACGGACCAGCAGGCAGCATTTGCTCAGCTTTTGCTCTCCAGAGCTATGCACATTGCAATATACTTCGGGAGTGAGTGCTTGGATGCACACCGGGATTATCCACCATGGTGAAGTTCTTGTCTCTAAGGCTTCAAACAGCTTCTTTTCTTTCTGCTCTGCGGTCAGCGTCCGGCTTGATGCACTGCCAAGGATACCGCGGATTACTTGGCTCAGAGGGCCAGCCACCAGCACAGCACTTCTGCCAGGTCCCCTGATCTGCCTAAAATATTCAGAATTGTCCCTCAGGATTACCAGGGAAGCTGGTCGTTAGGATTGCTTAAAATGAGAAGATCCGTCTTGGGTGACACTTAACTTTGCTAAGCTTAAACAAATCAAACTGAAATTTATCTTGGATATCTACCTTGGACTGATGGCTTTTTCACTGTGATTCTCAAAATATTTAAAAGCTTTGGCCAAGTCGTTAGTACATTTCTAAATACTGGAATTATGGGCTGTGCACCTGGAGGACAAGACCTTGCCCACAATCCAATATGTGGATCAGTAAAAGTCCCTAATGATAAACTACTTTGCTTTTCAATTCTTAAGGATATGTTGACAGTCCTTGAGAGCTACACTGAAAAAACATCAAGCCAGCAAAACCTGTGAAGGTGTAAATATTTGGAAAAGCCAGAACTAAGTTTGCCTATACTACTTCCTTATTCCTACAGATGAGGATTTTGGATTTAACTATGCAATCAAATGCTATTTTTCCCCCAGATCCCTGCCTCCTTACAGGCACAAAAGAGCTCTAGGATTGCAAGCGGAACACAACTGTGCGTAGAGGAGACTATTCGTCCCAAGACCTTGACTTTATTTAAGGCAGAAGCTGCAAGACATAACTGAATGAGGGAACTTCTGGATGAGAAAGCTGGGTATCATTGCTAGCAGTTGGGTAAGACCAGATAACCAGATACATTTAGTGTTCCTAGGTCTTTCTGAACTTGTCACTTAAACCACTTTCCGCAAGAACAACAGAGTGCTCTTCATCTTCTTGTGTCTGACAAGAGATGCTGGAAGCCAAATGTGCACTGATGCTGAACACTCCATAAACCTGTGTTTGAGCACCAAGATATACAGCTTGAACAAATAAAATGCTAGAAAAATGCGAAACACTCCACAACATCAGTATCTCGGCTTTCTACAACAGGTAGTCTCTTTAGAGTGACAGCCTTCCTCTCTGCCTCGTTTCCCATTCTACAAAACGGATCTTGTAAAAATGATGCATTCTGAAGGGGCTAAAAAAGGAACAGCAACGGGAGGCTGGTGTCCATTGGAAAAGTTACCACCATACCACAAAATAACACACACGTACAACTACCAACATGAAAGGTGACGAGAGATCCTTAATTTCAATACTAATTTGACTGTCTTTCAGAGCTTGACTTGACAAATATACTATCCTTTTACGTTTCCTACTTACTACTTCATTGGGTATAGATACCTCTAAAAGCGTTAAAAGCACGTAGCAGCAACCACAAATTACTCCAAACCTCTTCTAATTGATGGTTATCATTCATATTTCTTATACATCTTTTTATCTTATAATAAAGCGTATTTATAAACAGCTTAATCCTTGTCATATGGGGACTGTGTCATGAGGAAGATGGTAATGCATTATAAAAGTAATGCCATGTGTTTATCACAAAATGTAGAAGTCTACCAAGTAGACATGACAAAGCACCACTCTGTGCTTACCCCATACACACATTTACTGCCGAAACACGCACAGCCAACAAAGCCAGCTCTCCATTTTCTCAGGGGTTTATCTGATACAGAGATGTGGGAGCTTGGGTCCGGCACAGCTCACTAACGAAGATGCAGCAGCGTGCGGATGTGGCCTCTGACATCCAGTGAATGTCAGAAGTTCTGTGGTGGGGATCCCAAGGTAGCAAGCTCTGCAACCCAGAGCCTGTTCCTTGTAGAACAAACGCCATGACGTTCCTAGAACAGCCAAGCACGATGTACCGTGACTGCTGATGCATAAGGTTAGCTTCAGCCGCGCTGGCCTTACCGCCTTCCGCTTAGTGCCTGTTCTGCTAAATGGCTCCCACAGAGTTACTCCAGGAATTTATCTCTGTGTTCTTTGGTGCCTGGCTCTTAGTTGAGACACGTGCTGCAAAAACACACGAAGCAGGTTTGGGTCTGCTGTTGCACCACACCTACCAAACCCTTCGGGAGGCTTACCCAGCAAGGAGCACGGCGTGAAGACCCCCGAGCGACCCCGCAGCGATGCAGCCGCGGCAGAGCCCGCAGACCAGGAACTCTCCCAGCCCATGGCTGAGTCTCTGCTGCCACTGGGCTGCCTCTACGCAGCGCGTGTTACCCACACGCTCCTACCCGGTGAGGAACCCTAGTTCTTCCCTCCCCACCACCTCAGACACAGCAGAGCTAACTGTGCATCGTCTCTGGCAACAGAGTGAGGACGAAAGGATCACACGAGGAGCGCGATTATGAGATTTAAACATAAAGGAGTCCCAGCACAGTCAGGAGGCTGCACTGACCACACCACCATGAACTAGGCTGAGCTCAACAACAAAGACACAGAGGCGTTGTCGCGTGGGGCAGCTTCGCCACGAAAGCCGTATAAGTGTTTTTTCTCGATCTTTTTCTCGAAACCTGCTGGATCTGGCGGAGCGAGCCCAAGTCGTCCCACCAGACGCTGGGATAGAAGTCACCGCGGAAGGCGATGGCAGCAGCTGGCAGGGAAGCAAACGTCTCGGTGGCGTCAGCATTACAGAGATGACGAGCAGCCCCTCTCTCGCTTGCTGGAGCAAGGCCTCGGCAGGACCTTCCCCGAGCTCGCCCCGCGGACACCCCGCACCGCCCTGCGGAGCGGCCCCTGCCTCCCCCCGGCCTGGGGCTGACCGCGGCCCCGCATCCGCGGGCGCCCGCCCCGCCAGGCTCGGTTTCGCGGCGCGGGAGCAGGACACGCCACACAGGGTGCTGCTCCGCTCCCGCTCCGCTCGGCACCGGCCCGGCGTACGCCGACCGCAGCCGCGGCTCGCGTTCAGCAGCGCGGAGCAGGGAAAAACCAGTTCAGCAGCCGCCCCCGAAACCCCGCGCCAGCTCGCAGAGCCCCCGGGCGGAGGCCGCAGGCGGCCCCACTCCTTCCGACCCCGGAAGCCGAGGCCGCCCGGGCAGAGCTCCCCGGCACCTCGGCTCGGCGCCCCGGCGCTCCCCGGCGCGGGAGGGCGG
>Ga0065711_1030281_pt1 | contig 33045 bp, 18 predicted proteins | sample Hoacrofraction12_FD_59098 | JGI IMG/M metagenome (GOLD analysis project Ga0065711, IMG submission 59098) | Hoatzin crop microbial communities from Cojedes, Venezuela - Epithelial fraction 12 v2 (version 2) | ecosystem: Host-associated > Birds > Digestive system > Esophagus > Crop | place...
AAGTTCCGTCTGAACATGAGGAAGAACTTCTTCCCTCTGAGGGTGATGGAGCCCTGGAACAGGCTGCCCAGGGAGGTTGTGGAGTCTCCTTCTCTGGAGATATTCAAGACCCACCTGGACAGGGTCCTGTGCAGCCTGCTCTGGGTGACCCTGCTTCAGCGGGAGGGTTGGACTAGATGACCCACAGAGGTCCCTTCCAACCCCTAACATTCTGTGATTCTGTGATTCTGTGTGTTAGGTCTTTCAGTGTCATGTTGGCTATCCTGGCACTCAGTCAGGAGAAATCAGCTAGATTTTCCTTTCTGCTGAGAATGAATATCACAATGTGAAATTGCTTTAATTGCTGTGACTGTTAATTATCATACTTACCTATTGTATTGCGCTGTTGAGGATTAATTCTGAGGTAAGTACCTGGATGCTGTTTCATGGTGAGCTGAGCCCTGGCAAGTTTAATTGCAAAGATATTTGAAGTGGGCTGTATGAGGGAAGCAGGCACAAAAGCTGGAGAAGAAGGGAATTCCCAGTCCCCCAGAGGGGCTGGCTTTGTGTTATGTCTCTTTAGCCTGTAACAACTTTTACCATCTCTGAAATCTGTCCTTCCCTTGAGGTATAAATACAAATGCTGTGACTCAGGTTAGTTCTGTGTAGACATTGATATCAGGGCAGTTACTTGTGCTTAAGAAAGAAAAAAACAACCCTGCTTTTCACTCCTTGAATCGATATTCAATATTTTGTGGAGTCCCTGCCCAGGTTCTTCAGGCAGAGGGAGGTTTACAAAGAAGAAAGACTGGCTCAGCAGAGGTAGCAGCCTCTTCCTCAGTGCCTGTGTCACCAGGAGAGAAACTCTGTCTTTTCTGTGTAAATAAATGCAGAATACCACTGAAGAGAAAGGGCTCTAGACATCTTCTGAGTCAGCAAAGTTGAGCCTTAATTCAGAACTGGGTCTAATACTTAAATACTTAGCAAATTCACACCAGGCAAGTTATTCTCTGCTCTGTCTGTTTACTCCTCCTTCCTGTCATGTTGTTATAAAAAAACCCAAGTTTACACTGGAATGCATCCAGATCACTGAGACAGCCAAGCTCATCTAAAACCCTGAGCAGAATATTCTAATTAGAGAAGTTAAATTCATGGAAAGTGCCGCAATGCAGTATCATGGAGGTTACACTTGCTGGCTCTCCTTTGCGGTGGTGTAGGCAGATAGGTGGTCTACAGCCTGTGTTTTGTATACATTGGAAATATTTGCCTGCTGAATTCAAGTGGTAGGGGAATGATTTCTCCAGACATTTTCACATGTAGGATTTGAACTACTTCGTGTAATAACCTGCTGAACTATCCCTGCTCAGACTAGAAATGCTGGATGCTAAAATTTTTTACATTATTATCTTTTTATTTAAGGAATTTACCTTAGAGCATGTAGCCTTTTAATGTGAAAAATAAATTCTATGTCACATTTGAACACCTACAAAGAAAAAAAGAAAAAAATAATTCCATTCATTCAAAATTCACACTTGAGCCATTTAAAGTAATTTATTGCTCTCGTATGACATATGATATGTAAACTGTGAGAATTTTAATATATACCATATGTAGAACAATCTAGGCAAGGTAGAAAAATGTTTTAGTCTCTTGTATCACCTTCACTTTTTTTCTTTCCAGAGGGCTAGACATTCTTCTTTGAGGGAATGTACTGGGGATTTGGGTTTTATTGTTTTCCCTGTGTAGTTTTTGCACAAAGAGGTCAAATACCAGAGAGTGATTGGGCCTGGAGGGCAGTGGCTGAACCAAATGAAGTAGTAGCTACTGAATAAACCCTTTGGATAAGTGTGTAAATATAAAACCTGTTTCATAGTGCAACTCGGAGGTGCTATTTTGAAGAGTGAGGTAAAGTGGTAGTTGAAGCTCCGTGTGACGATTTTGGAAGAATCCCTGCTAGCTCCTAACTTCTGTTTTCCAAAATAAAAGCTCAAGTACAAAGAATTTTCAATGACACTTAGGATTCTAAATGGTCAAGTTAATCTCTAGTGTAGGACTTGGGAGCTTAATTTTTTTTTTTTAGATCTGTTTCATCCCAATGACTGTCATGTTCTGTTGCGCAGTGATAATCTGTAGGTGAGTCGTCCTATCTGTGTAGGCTAAAATCTAGACTCAGGTGGTCTCATAGACCCATTCAATGTGGCAATAAGAGGAAAAAATAATCTTTCAGTTAAAGTGAGATGGTTCTATTGCAACTATTTCAGTCTAATGCCATTAGTAAGCTTTAGCAGGTTTCACATCCCATGGTGACTGTTTGTCTCTTTCACGCTTCTATGCAGAAGCTTAAAGCAGAGCAAAGCTGAGTTGAGATGTGCAATCTGTGGCTGGCCAGTTCCATCTTGTCCACTGTTAGTAGCACCCAGCCTTTTGCAAATGAAGCTAAGAAAAAGTCTTTTACAAACAGCAGGATTTTCCCTATTTCCCCTGCAAAATCTGTGTAGAGGGGAATGCCCATATGTTTCCCTGTCTTTGAGCCAAACGGCGTCATGAGATGATGTTCACAGTCTCATTGTCTCAGAGGTTCCACACAATGATATGATTCATGGAATGATGGAATGTCTTTTGAGAGCTCTGGAAACAGGCTGACACCTCCCTTTGAAACTGTCAGAACGTTGCTGCTTGCTCTCTCTGAACCAGGAAATGCTCAGAGGGCTGGAGGGAGCATGATTCAGGCTGACGCGCCCGGGTCCGAGGCTCAGGGAGCAGTATCTGGGGAGACTTGATTGTCAGCCTGGTTTCAATGCTAGACAAGAAAAGACAAGAAAAGAAAACTGAATAAGTATTTGAAATAATCTTGAATTTAAATGCATGCATTTCACCATTGCATTCTAATTCTGCCAAGGATTTAAGCTGTGAAATCGTGCCTCTTTCTAAGTCCTTAGTCTATGAAGACTTTGAATTCCACCTTAGAGCACCAATGCTCAACAACTGCAGCCTAAACCTGGCCTCAGATGCTTGAGGCATTTCAGTCAAAGCCCTGCATGCCCCTGTGTAGCACAGGGGGTCCAAAATCGAGATGTTTTCTATACCATCTGCTATTTGTAACCCTACCTGGTTGGGGCAGGCTGTTTTCAGGAATAATGGCTGGTGGACTGTGTAATGAAGAGGAATGTTCTGTTCTGTTCTGCCCCTGTAAAGGGGCAGCTTTGCAAGGAGGGCAAAAGGGAAATTTCACTCCTTCCTCCCTCTGTTAGCTACTATGTTGCTTCTCACTGTTCCATCGTGGCACTGGTACCACATGGGGTCTTTGCTGTTGTAAGTTGCCACTGCTCTTTCCTAGTTCACTTGAAGTCAGAGAGAGGCTATGACACTGCCATTAGGATATGCAGCAGATACAGTGTGGAATTTTTTATGGTGTTCTATCATTTTTCTACTGTCCACTCCCATCTAGACAAAAAAACCTCGAAACAAACCAGCTTCTTCTCTGGGAGGGTCAAGTAGCACTGGAGCAGGTTATGCAGAGAGGCTGTGTAAGCTCCATTCTTGGAGGTTTTCAAGACTTGGCCAGACAAAGCTGTGGCTGATCTGATCTAGTGCTGGCAATAGTCCAACATTATTGAAGCCATGGGTTGGACCATACACCTCCAGAGGTTCCTTCCAACAAACATTTCTGATTCATCCCTCTTCTGGAGCCATGAGCTCCAGCTTGGAGGGGCATGACCCAGCATAAGCGATGGATTCAGTTCTCATCTTTCACAGCAGAGCTCTGTGTGCTGCTAGTGTAACAGGCATGTCTGTTCTTGCCTTGCAGTAAGATTACTCAAGCACATCTTCTTTTATGTTTTTTTTCTTCTTTTTTTTTTACATTTTGGTCACTTCATAAAAGAGGGCAAAGGAGGGAAAAAAGAGAGAAGAACATTAGTGTTACTTCTTTCAGAGACTGAGTAGCTACAGAAAAGATGTATGGAGTCGAATCCCATGCTACATCAGAGAGAACATTTTGCAAGCTCAAAGTGTACATGCTCCTGTGCATTTCTGTTGCTTTTGTGCAAATCTGGATGGTGACTAAGCATAGCTTACCATGCATATTGCCAAGAAGAGATGATGTATTGAAATAGGCACACATATTCATTTTGCTGTAAGACCTGGTTAAACCTACCACATAACTCATCCCACTGGGAGAAAGCATACGTCCTTAATTAGTGTGGAAATTAAATCAGTGATGTGCCCAAAGGCATTTCTGGGATATCTCTCTCAAAATTATTACGTAAAATTTATCGGAGGATTCCTGCGATAATTCTCTCTTCTCTTTCAGAGTTTCCAAAATGCCCTGTGGATAATGTTCAGTTGTTTCTATACCTTACAAAAATACATCTGCAAAATCCATTTTTTGAAAGGTAGAAAGCTTAATATTTTCAGAAATTGCCCTAGGATATGGAACCTATGAATTTCTATCTCTTTTCATTTTACAAAAATTTTACTCTCATGCACTATGCAATAAATATATAACCCTCTATCTGTGTTCCAGAGCAACTATAAAGTTTTATAGAGAAGTCTAACTTATTAGAGGATTGTTCATTAAATTATGCTGCTTTATTGATGCTGAAGTTAGCTCTTTGCGTTATTACTGGACATATTTAAAGCTTACAGCACGAAACAAATAAATAACCACCTTCAGGTAGGGAAACAAATAATCTTTGCTCCCTTCTCCGTCTTCTCTGTGGCTGTATACATCTTTATGGTACAGAAGTTACAAGAGTTGAAGAGGCAAACATTTTGGTAGTCTCACGTTACACTGCTCATTCTATTAGAGATTTGAAATAGTAACTTGTAAAATGCAGAATTCTGAACAAAAACTTCACCAAATATCTGAGAAATCAAATATTCTTGCAATCTTACTAATACCAGTAATAAAATAGTATTTAGGAGAAGGTAGGTGACTGCCATTTAACCAAACTATACTTTTATTCCTAATTGTACTAATATGATTGATGTATTTTTTTAAAATAACATGTCTAATAGGAAGAATTTTTGAACATTATAAAATATCCTGAAGGTTTAACTTTACTGAAGAACATGACAGACTACTCATTTCTAGCTGCTGGGAGTCAGCGCAGAGGCTTCGGTGCACTGCCAACAACGCTCTTCCCTCGGCAGATTACAAACAGGATGGCTGGTAAAGCATTTGAGCACTGTCAGGGAGAACCACTAGCAAACATTCGACTTGTGTGAAGAAATTATGTGTCCTTCCAGCTTGTAGAGCAGAGGGGAAAAGCGACCAGTATTCCCGTGCCAAGGAGGAGAGACAGATGGGCTACAGGTGCGCTTCCAGTAGGGGAGACACTGACTTGGGCTTAAATATATTTATTGCAGTCAGATAAGTGCTTGCTTGTGCTAGTCTGTCAGGAAATAAGTAAAGAGTTTCATCTGCTTCTTGGATTTCTACAGCACTGAGCTCAGGTTTGCATTGAATTATTTATGAAGTCCACAAGATCTCATTCCTGACTCATAATGGACACCTCAGCACCTACCACTGTATTTGCAAAATTAGTATAATTTTTCTTAGGTACATTATTTCACACTAATGTCTACTGAAGTTTATCTGCCATTTTAATGCATAGTCACTTACTCTTTCAAGCTCTTCCTGCGCTTCTTCAGACAGCCCTCGTCTTTACCAGACTGAATAACTTAGAATTATCAACACACCATGCCACTTCACCTACTCGCTGAAATCCCTTGGTGACCTCCCTCTACTGTCAAAACTGTTTTCTCCTACCCTCTCTTTCCAATATTTCATCTGAGAATTCCTTTTTGTTTCCAGGCTGCTTGATATCCTCGAGAGCCTGTGGTGAGAAACTTTGCTGAGTACCTTTTGGAAATCCATGTGGGTAGTATCACCTGGACCTTTTTTGGTCATATACTTGCTGACACTCTCAAAGGTCTCAATAGGTCTATGAGGTGCATGCTCCTTTATTAAAATGTGTGGCAACTCTTTCCCACTATATTGTTTGTCACAAATTCTTTCTTATATTCTACTTATTCATCTGTGTGGACACCAAACAAGTTTGTTTGTTGTTTCCAAGATATTCTGTGAAATCCTTTTGAAAATTGGCGCCAGGTTTCCTGCATGCCATGCTTGAGTTACCAAGGTATTTTTAAAATGAGCGGTAACGTACCATTGTTAATATCTTAGTTATTTCATGTTTGAGCTTCTTTTCTACTCCTGATCAAAGACTCTGATTCTGTTTGTTTTGCCTGTTTGTTCCGTAACAGCTGCTCAATACTTCAGTTTGAGACCCATCTGGTGACTCCACTGTGAAGAGCTTTGGGGTACAAACTTTGGAAGTCTCTTCCATAGTGACTGTAGAAGTAAAAAATATATTTAGCGTTTTTCTTACAATTTTAGCTTATTAGTACCCCTTGCATATCCAGGTTATCTACTAGCTTGACAGACTCTTGACAAGCTTTCTGCTCCTGCTACATTCAAGAAAGAAGTTACAGCCTGTTTGGTTTTGTGCTTGTGCAAGCTTTTCTCCTAAACTATTTTTTTTTAATTTTGTCCTGACTTATCACATTTTCATGTTTGAACTGTATGGTTTATAGTCTTTTCTACATGCCTCATTTGGACATAGCTTTTGCTGTTTGAGTGATGTCTTCCTGCCACTAAAATCTTATTTACCCTGCTGTTTAGTGGCTTTCTGCCCTTCCATAGCCTTCTTTGAATGATGATGTGTTTTTTCTGTGCCTAGTAAGTGGTATCTTTAGGTAGCCAGTCTCCAGCCTGCCTGCAAGGATTTAACTCCTAGATTCCTCATTTAGCTTCTTTTTAAGAAGCTGTCTGTGTAGTATCTTTCTGAAGCTGATCCAGTTATGGTGGATCATTTGTCCTGTAAGGACACAGTATTTGTATGTTACAGCATTACAGTTGGTGTTAGCGAAGAGCTTCTGATCATGACTTTTTAAAACAGGTCCCATGTGCTACTCCAGAGATATATGTTTGACGTTATATTTTTATTCCATCAGCTATTTTTATAGCCACCAGCTATTCTCTCTTATCCCATATATGATATTTTGTCCACTTTTCTCTTTCCTATTGGAGACAATCAATGTATTGTGTCTCCTCTCTCCAGCACCATTTTCCACTCATACATACCAGCTCCATTTTCTCTCACATATTGAACTAAGCTTTTTTTGAAAGCATTTATTCCCAGCTTGTGGAGATCTTTGAAAGTCTTTGCTTATGTTTACAAAGAAGGACTAAAGTTTAATTTTCCAGATTTGTGAGTTAGTCTAATGAAACTATGTCCTTTTCCAAATTCACGTCTAATACTGATTAGTTTGATGGGCTGCTGGTACCTTGATACCTCTGTCTTATGACCTGCACAATGCCTAGAATAAATAAGAGAGTTTTAAGAAGAGATTGCTTTGAAAGCAAGAAGAAAGTTCTCCAGATGCTTATGAGCAGCTTTGCCACAAAAGAAATGCTAGTAAGCCAGCCATTCTGGACCTTTTTTAAGGGTGATGAAGTCTTGTGCCTTAAACTGATTTGGAGATGGAAATTAAAAGAGATTGGTGGGGTGGTGATGGGTTAGAAAAGGAGATCGAAGCAAAAATTCACACTTGTGAGAAAGCAGAGGAATGCAGAGAGCAATACAGGCAAAGTGACAGTCAACAAAAAGATGGTTTTAGTTTCAGTCTAAACCCATCAAGGTCAGATGCCAAAACGTGGCAGTAACTGAGTCATGAAATGATGTCCAAGTGGATTAAATCTGTAGCTGTGCCTATGGACAGACAAGAAAGTCCGTGTCTTAAAGTCCTAAGGCAAAAAGACTCCACAGGTTTTAAAGCCCGTGGTCATTTTGTTGACTGCTGAAGAGGGATGCAGGCATTGGATTTCCTTTGTTAAAGTGAACTCTGGCCTTTGGAGGAATAAAGCTATTTTAATTGTATGACACATTGTTGCTGACACCACTGGGACACCCACAGCATGCTGGGGAGCCTGTTGCTCGCTGCAGGTGCCCTCAGCTCCCCGTGAAAATCCCGTGAGAGGGATCACGCTGCACCCCAGCCTTGTCTGCTTGTCCTGCTGTGAGACAGGGGCTCGCGCACCAGCACCGTTCAGAACAGAGGGAGATATTTAAAAATCAGAACATTTGGCACAGTGTACAAGTCAAATGTCACCTCTGTTTTTTTTTAGATCATTAGTGTAACTTTTAGTTTTCAGATCATTATCATGAAGAGGGAGATGTGCAGACATTGTAGCTGGGCTATCACATTCTTATAAAGTTTTCAAAGCTAAGCACTTTCTTTCCTCTTTCTTGCCTTTTTTTTTTTTGACTTTTCAAGTATTCCCGTATTGTAAAAATCCACATGTATAACTGATTTCTATTCTTTTATATCTAAGTATAATAAAGTATATATTCTTATTATATATTCTTATTAACTAGAAGACTAAGTTGTACAGAGAATATTAAGTAACTTAATTAAACCATAAAATAAACAAATTTATTTCATGGAAATCTCCAGGAGGCATGTAAGATCCAGATTTTGTTTTAATCAAAAGCTGATAATTATCTCCTTGTCTGGGAAATGCACATTCAGAACTGAAAGCTTTAAGTAAAAGCACAAACTCTGCATAGCTTTGTAATTTACAAGGTACTGAGATAACCTGTTAAGTAACCTTGCATTAGAAAAATGATAGATCATTCTCTTTGCTAACAGCCAGTAGTTCTATACATTTATCACCTGATATTCTTCGTATGAAAATGTGTTCTGATTTATTACGTATCGATAGTCCAAAGATTACTAAAGAAAAGTCAGTTGTAGTGTAAGTCAGTCATCTGCTGTGTCACAGCATTAGAGTTTAGCTTCACTTGATGGCCAGACAATATCTAGGTCTGCTCTTTGTCCTTAGCTTGTACTTCCTATGTAGGTACCTGTGTTAAACTGATATTTTGCTACTTACATTGTGTGTAACATAGAGCTTTTATTTTAAGGTAAATCAGAGATATGAATCTACTGTATGTAGGCTCAAATATACAAAATTACATATATTGCTTGAACAACCTCTTCTACGGGTTGCTGTTCGGATTTGGCTTCTTGACTTGGCTGAGGTAGACAGCACTAGAATTAACATTTAACTGACCCTCTTGCATGAGTGCTTTCTAATATAGTCTGTAATTAATATGCTCATCTATTATTTCCTCCCCTCAAAATGCCTGCATGGGGAACGATCTGTGATAAATGAGTGAAAGCAAAAAAAGGGCAGGAGAACATATCTGTAGTATCCATCACTCCTCTGGTAGAATTTGAAAGTCTGCAGCAAGAGAGTACAGGAAGGTTTTAAAAAAGCTCATAATGTAGGCCACTGAGTTCAGAATGGCTCTTCCCTGTGTTTATGCCTCTACTACAGAGCTTCTGTACAATGTTGGCCAATTTATTGAAACAAAACTTTTTGCCACATGGATACTTATTTCCTTGTTTTCCTTGGGTCTGGCTTGAAACCTTGGGAACTGGCTTGCTGAGTGCTCACAGCTGAAACTAAAATCAACAGCAGCTGTGCTTTAACTGGAAAACATGCTATAGGAAGCTATGTGCTCTTGAAAAGTCAAATCTTAGATCAGACACACAAAATTAGTAATTCTGTTATTTTTAATCTTTGTGTGCCTTTGTTTATCTTCTTTAAAGTAGGATTAAAACCTCTCCCATTATAGGGTTTCTGTGAGCATGAAGGAGCCTGGTTTTGTGAAGCTTTCAGGTACCCCAGTGAGGAGTAACAGAGAAAAGTTCAGAAGGAAATTTAATCTTTCTGCCTCTTGAATTCATACAGTGAATGACAGCCTATGGCTGTCCGTTGAATGAGAATAAAACAGGATGGAGGAGCAGCATGCTAAATAAAGTCGACCTACCTTAGATAGGGAATGAGATGGCAGCCACTAGATTACCAAGAACATGGTCTCTCTGAGTTGAATAAATACATCTCTGTTCATATACTGTAGTGGAGGATGGACAAGTATTTCACAAAATCCACAAAAAAGGTCAACCCAATATATGCGCAGCATGAAAAGAAGGACACAGAGGACAGGGAAATATGTGCTCTGATGGTCTTTGATCATTTGGAGGTATAAGCAGCGCAGCTGATGGGGGAGGACAAGCACATAAGAGGACCAATATGTACAAGCACTACGCAACAGCACTGGAAGAAGTGTTAGGCTGTCTGCTGTCATCGCCAGGCCTGATCCAGCTCAAGCACTCTCTGAGGTATGAACCCTTCCCCACCAAGCCCAGAAACAACATGTTAGAGAAATACGCAGTTTGGTGAGAGGGGTGAAACCATGTATCAGCTCACTTCTAAACGGGGGAGTGGCACAGACTCGACTGTTTACCCTCAGCCAGTCAATTTATTTTAATAGTTTAGCAGGAAATAAACCCAGCAAAAATTGGATCATTTTCTCCTGAACTAGTGAATTAAATGGGCCGATGAAATTATCTGACAAGTTTCATTAGTGTAAGGGAAGGGGTGGAACTGCACTGCTGGAAAGCTAAGAAGGGACTAGGAAGGAAGTGGACAACTGCATCAGCTCAGCTGCATTTAACGAATTTTATGCAGAAAACTGTGGAATCCAGCCTTGCAATAGTAAGATCTCTCATTTACCATCCAAAGCACAGATGCCTGTTCCTTCCTCATGTCGGGCAAAGGCCAGACTAGACACCTACAGGGGCTATGAAGGCACGGGGCAGTGTCAGCCTTACTATACCAAGGACTGTGGAGGCACAGCCACACCAAGTGAGAATGCAGTCTTCAGAGGCTGTGGCCAGTAACGTCTGAAAAGTTCTACCAACACACGCAAATTGTGGTTTTGAGAGAATTCAAAGACCAAGAGCACACAGAAGTTGAGTGATTCAGGTAATTTGTAAGGGGAGGATGCAAGAAAAGGAGAGGGGTGGTGACATGGGCTGTGGTGTAGGGAGAGCCTGGAGGAGGAGGAGGAGGGTGGGGAAAAGATGTGGTTTTGTTGTAAGACTGGGAGGGGAAGAGGCAATGATGCAGAGCCAGCTCAGGTCCACTAGGACTTACTAGATCAGATGCTGTGCTGTGTGAATGCAGCTGTACTGTCTTCAGGGAGAAGCCAGATTTTGAGGCGATGCAGTCTAATGCAGCACAGAGCTAACCATGCTGGTTCAGAGTGGTTCAGAGCCAGCTGTTCCTGTAGCTGTGACCAGCGCAGGGGCCTTGCAGGGACCCTCAGGGTCAGCCTGGTCGCATTGACCCTGCCCCAGCGGCAGCGCCCACCCAAGCGAGCCCTGCCTCTGTGCGAGAGCAGACTGGTGAAGCTAAACAGCGGCGCTGGGGACCTAACGTCTGTGCTAGCAGCGTTGCAGGAGGTTTCACCACAGACTAGACCACGTCCAGTTCCCAGGATTAAATACTTCTTAGCAGCTGGAGGGCACTGGGTGCACTCACGGAGTTCATCTTCTGGTTTAGCTTTGAGAGAAAGGAATGCAGTTCATGTCCTCAGAGACTGCTTGGTGCTTTGAACCCAAGTACAATAAACGTGGATGACTGGGAGAATTGCTTCACAAACACGCTCCTGCTTTGAACCAGAAAGCTGATTTCAGCACACACATGAGGACCAATCAATCTGGACCTAGTTCAGGTTTTGAAAGGCACCTGGGTGAACTGACAGGGCCACGCTGGGTCGGGGGGGAGCGTTGCATCCAGTAAGTCATGGGGACAATGCTGCCGCGCGGTGTTTTGGCCCTGGTTGCCTCTGGGGCCCACAGTGCTGCAGCAGGATCGGGCATTGCTGCCGAACACCCCCAGCACGCCTGGCCCCGGGGAGAGGGCTCTTCCCTGAGCGGCAGCAGGCACGCTGGCCCAGGCTTTCAGATTTCAGCCCTGTCAGCTCAGGGCTGCGTTTTCCCTCCCTGGGCCGAGGAGGACAAAAACCAGCTCTGGTACCTGCTCTTCCCGCAGCAGCTCCCTCAGCTTGCTTGGCATACAGATTCTTTGGCCATGTGAGTGGGCAGATAAATCTGCTTTGCTGCTGAGGTTTGACGTAAGTTTTCTCACATCGTCCTGTGAGCGTGTTTAAAAACACATTTCACATTTCACATCCTGTGAACACATTTAAAAATCAGAGAGCCATTCAGCACTTGTGCCCTGCCATGGCTTTGGCCTTTTCACCTCAAACTCTCAACAGCTTCACTGCTTTGAAGGAAATTCTGGTAAAACAGGGGTAAAGCCCAGCCAGAACATTATGGGCTTCAGCTGCTCTCTAGCGGGAAATCCACTCCATCTGTAGTCCGGGGTCACGTTAGATACTGGGGCCTTGGAGAAGTTGCCATAGCTGCAAAAGGCTTTTTCTCCCAGTACTGCCTTGGTGACCAGACTTGGCACCAGCTGGGCTGGGAGCGCCCATGCAAGGGGTGGGAGCTGAGGGGAAGGAGGGGGCAAGGAAGGCCCTGCAGGTGGGGCCAGTAGGCCCTGATGAGCCCGGGTTTTGGCCATTTCAGTGTGCGGAGGTCATGAGGTGGCACAGGGTGTGCTTCTGGTGGCAGGTCAGTCAGGGTTTTTTGTCTTTGCTGTACTGAGGGCAGGGGAGGGCTGTGGATAATTTTGCTTTTTCTGTCCCCTTTTTTTTTTTTTTATATAGGTGTTGGGTTTACGTGGGCAGGAAAAAGAAGGGCAGGCTTGGGGCTCAAATGTGCCATTTCTATCTAGAAAACTTGTTTTCCAGGGCAGTGCTGTCTGTAGTAAGCCTGGATTTGCTAGGACACTAAATCTATGCTGTGCTTCAGTCTGGGTGCTAACATTACACTTGCTCAACTGTTTTTCTTGTCTCTGAAGCCCAAAATGTTTGTATAGACTACAACTGCAGCCCAAGCTGCCTCTGGGATGTAGAGAGGTGGTGATACAAATAGTACCTCAGCTCTGATGGGTGAAGGGTATTTGTCCAAGGTCCAAAAGATAGTTAATGCCCATTCTGCTATGAGCACGTTTGTAATATAATATCTAACTTATAAATAATAGAAATAATAGTGACTATGTTTTCAATATATGCAATAAAGTATTTAAAGATGTACATGCATGACCACATGGTAGGTGTTCTGAATAAGCAAGTTGGTAACAAGATATTCTAGCCATAATAATAATGTCACTAACTGTATTTGTCCTTGGATAGTAAATGTAAGCAGTTATTGTTTACAGCACAGAGTGAGTAAACTTGCGCAGTTTGGTGAGGTCGCTTCTACAGCACGTGTGTGTGCTGCTAGTCAGGCCTTGGGTAGCCCTGCCACAAAGCTGTAGCTTCGCGTCCCGAGGGTGGTATGTACAGCTCTACTCCAGGCATAGGCACCTGGCACCTCCCGTTCCCTTGCTAGAATCTGGGTCATTTCAGCAAATGGGTCAATGACTGGAATGTGAATTTTTTCGTTCTGCTTATAAAAGTGCCTGCTACACAAACTAGTTAGTATGAGGCCAAGTAGTAATAGGCCAAGTAGGGCTTGTAACGTGCTGATGGACTATGGCATTTTAGTCTCTAAATTGTCTTTCTTCAACACTATCAAACTGGTAATAACGTTTACTTCCTAAAAAGATAATGAGTTGTTTTCTGCCAGTGCTAATTAATTCTGCTATATAGTGGGTTTTAGTACCTTGCAGCAACCTATGATCACCACAAGCTATCTGATATTTCTTGCTCTGTTCTTCCTGCTGTGGTTTTTCCTCTTTTTGCCTATAGCTGTGTATTCTGCTACACTAGTAGCCAGACCTTTTTTGCCATCCTACTGTGTTGAAATGTTGAACTAAGTTTTTGAAAAAAGAATATGAAAGATTAAAGCAGCCTCATTTTAAGTAGATGCTTTTGAAAGCATTGGCCCTGTTAAGAACAATTTTTAAATGTTTTTTTTTTTTTTGTTAAATGACTGTTGCCTTCAGATTCTAAAAATAGATCTCTGCTTTAACTAGTATGGAGAACCATGCTGTGTTTTAGCCTCTATGGGTGTACATACAGTAAGTAGGTGACTTAGCTTTAAACTGAAGTTTTAGCCTAAGAGTGGAATGAGCTAACTTTATACTAGCCAGTTTCAGAGCAAATAGCTGTAAATCCAGTAGCCTGAAGCCAAAATGATTATTCAGCTTTTGCCATGGACTTTTCAGTCTCTTGTATGTACTATGTTTATGCCATTAGCCTGTTGTTCCTAAAATGCAATACATAGCGAACATGTGAAACAAGTGGGGAGGAGCATCACAGATTGACTGGAGCAGCCTCAGGTGGAAGAAGGAAAATAGAGTGTTTTAGAACACAATGACCAAGTATAGTATAGAAGTTATTCAGTGATGGTAGTCAGCTTGTTGTTTTCCTATTTGTTTGCAAACAGGGTTAGAGCTCTGCAAAACTACGTTAGTACAGTTTTGGTGAAGGTCAAGATTTTTTTTTTTTTTTTAACTAGGAAATTTTCTTGTTGGCAGGAGGGAGTGGAAAAGGAAGCGCTTGTAGGAGGAATAGACTGGAAAGTTACTGGCAGAGCAAAATGTAGTGAATTCTGTATGAGTACCAAGATGAAAGTCTGCAGCATTTTCCAGAATGTTTGAAGCTAAAATAGAGAAGAGTTGATTATACAGGATTTAATGCTCGTGGATTTAAAGCTTACTGTAAGACGAGCTAGAAAGATGAACTTTTTGGTAATACCCTGAATAGAAAGGAGCAAAATTGATCTGTGGTGATTGGGGAGAAGTTTTCAAGACATGAAGTGACCAGTAGAAGTGGAGAGAAAACATAAGAAATAAGTTCAGAAGATAAGGAAAGGTGACACAATGAGGTATATTAGTCAACAGGTTTGGCTGTAACCCCTGCTTCTGTCTATAAGGGTAAATGATGGAGTAGGCAGGAAAGGTCAGAGGCAAGAATTACAGGATTTGGGAAAGCTTAATTTTTATTACTAGAAGTGACTGGTCTTTATATTGCAGATAGCTTGTATTTAATAACATAATGCAAAAATATCTCAAGCTAATTTTACTTTTTTTTTTTTTAATTACAAATGCTATTTTAATAAGCTGAAGACCTTCTAGGGCATTTTCTTATTGTGTTAATAATATACTTCTTGAGTGGCTGAAAGCATGAGACCAAAGGAGAACAAATACACTAATATCACAATATTATATGCCCTGGAGTGATCTAACAATGTAGTATTTGGTCCAGAGCTAGACCAAAACACCTAGAATTTATGTTTTTTGTCTCTGAGGACCTTAGCTCATTAGTGGCTGGCAGAAGTGTCCCATTATTCATTTCCTGCTGTAATCTTTTGGTGTGTTGGGAATGAGGATGCTGCCTTGCTCTCTGACACAACATGTTGAGTCATGATTCAGTAAGGTTGCTGGAATGGAAAAATTTTATTCTACCATATGGATATAGAAAAGGAGTGACTGAAATTTTTTGAGGTTGTAGAGTTAGTGCTGTTTTTGTTTGTTATACATTCTTGACCGTTTGGGGATTTTTTATGATTTGTGAAGATATTTTTGGATAGACTGAGTATTGGATGTTTGCACTAGATGCATTCATATTATAGGGAAAGAAGAAACAAATGAACTATCAGTAACAAACTTAACCTTCAAAAAGATGAAGCAAGGCAGTTCCACTTAGGGAAACTGAGTTTTCAGCCTTTTAATCTCATGGCCTCTCTCGAGACCCACATGCAGATAGGAAACCAGTGAGCTATTTCCCCTTCAGGCTGTAGTTAACAAGTGTGAATGTGTTCCTCATGTAAACAAGGACTTCTCTGCATAATGATTTAGTATGAATGAGGGGCTCTAAACTGGAAAGTGGTGTATGGTTCTGGCCAGCGTGTTTGAATTGTGTAGTTGTGGGAGTGCTGCTGCTTTTTGTACTTTATACAACGGTGTAACTTTGTGCCAGAACAGCAGCTCCCACATGTAGTCTTGCTTAATGCAGGAACAGAGGCTCAGGTGACCTTGATGACAAAGCAGAACATATCCCCTACCTACAATGTAGGTAGATAAAGATGTTTAATGAGTTTAGTCACGGCAGGCTACATATATCTCTGACCTTTCCAATGCAATGTTCAGTTGATGGATTCAAAACAATAGATTTGGTAAGACCTCAATTTATACCCCTTTCCTTTTAGAGAAAAGGGATAGAGTTGTTATCAATGTGTATGACCTAGCCTTTCCTTCTGACACAGTCAATGGTGGAATGGAAACCCTGACATATAGCTGTTTAGTTAAGGCACTCCATGCAAAATCTGGGACGTGGGTTCTTGAACTGGATTGCAAAATCTTGAATGAGAATCATGGCTTCCTCTGAGTGTCGTTACACGTTGCTGATCTGCTGTACATCAGCATTCAGTAATTATGATTTTACTTTTTATATATTTTATTTTTAATTTAAAGCCTGCTTCTGGCTTATCTGACAGGTAATTCAGAATATGCAATTCTCATTTCCTTTAGTTCTTCGGTGTACTTCCCCTTTTCTCTCTTGGCTATTTGGATAGGGTAGCTGGCAACTGGTAAGCAACTGCTTTCCTTCATTTGGAGGGGGAAAGAACACCAAAGGAAACATCTGGATTTTGCAGAGTAAAGGTCTGCAATGGCGTTTTACTTTGGTTAGCTGTGTTTGTGAGGTTGTTCCTAACTCATTTGCTTGAACATAGTTAAACGGAAGGTAAATCATGTCAAGGTTAGTCCCTGGGTTATTACTGGTCTTACTGAAGGGAAACAGAACTTTTTAAAGCTAAGGCACTTACATGGCAAAGGCTTGCTTATTGAAAACCTCTGGATTGTGCAAATGTTAGTTACCCACATAAACTGATCGTAAGGGAAAACAATGGAAGCAGGTAGATGAAATACTTCTTCCTTTCAGATGAACATCAATAAAACTTGTTCCCTTCAAAATAATTGGGGGGATCCCAATGTGGGGAAAGGCAAAGGCACTACAGCTTGTTTTGGAGAGGAAGAATGTGATTAAAATAAGAATTTACAATACGAAATTTATGCCCTGTGTTGTTATGATTGAAAGTAGGATAAAATATTTCTATTTTGATAGAAAAAAGTATAGTCAAAGCCCTGTGCTTTTGACTTGGGAACCAACTTGTGATACTTCAAAATGATCAAGGTGTTCATGTGGTGATAGGATGGGTTGGGCTCGCGCTCTCTCAATCTCATGTTCCAGTGAACTGGAAGGAATGCAAATGGAAAGCAATTTTAAAGCTTAGATTTAAAAGATATGTCAGTCCTGGGTTGGGTGAATAACTGCAGCTGTCTTAAAACAAAGGCTTCATTTTTCTGTTTGTTTTTTTCTTAAAAAAGGGATTCAAAGGAAGTACCATTCATAACACCCAGGCGACAAGTCCTTAATTTACACTCTGCCTGGGACGTTCCTAGCGTAGCTGTCTTGCACACAATTTGACATGTGCCCTGGCTCATGACAAACATTTCTGGAGAAAAATAAACAACAGACTGATATTTTAAAAATACTAAAACATTCAAAAGTCAGGAAAATCACTGTAGTTTTGTCTCCATTTACTTATAATCGTTTGCATATGTGAATAGACAGACTTATACAGTCTGTAGTTAATAGTAAAAAGGCAGAAGTCTTTGTAAAAACAGCCGGATATTTTCCCTGCTCCTTCCTGACCTCCCTCCCCTCCCCATACTCCTGTGTTCACGTTAGCCATGCTTCTACTTTTCCCCTGCAAAAGGAGCTTACATGGAGGTCACACGCGGGTGGGTGTGTTCTGGAGGGCCTGGAGCAGGGCGCGTGGTGGGGCTGTCCCAGGGTGTGCTTCCCCTGTGTGCCAGCTCTACCGGCTGCACTTCCCCAGCGTTCAGGAGCAAAGGCCAAGCTGGCAGGCGTGAGGCAGAGCCCTCATATCGACTACATGATGACTCCTGGCTTGCCATAGTGATGACCCTGAGTCTCATCATTTTCCTGAGGAAAAACAAAAGCTGACTGCCTCCTTTCAACTCCATTCCCGTAGTAGTAAATGTAGGAAAAATTACAGCAAATAGTAATTAGCAGAAGAGAAATAGTTCCTTTAGAGAAAGCTTTCAGTTCGTGTCATTTGAACAGTACGTCATTCAGCATACTGTAAACTTTGCTAAGTTGCAGTGACATTCCTTAGCTTTCGTGTCAGTCCAGCCTAAATCATATTTCAACCATGTTCTCCTCTGCCAAATTGTGAATTAGATTCTCAGAGACCTAAGAAAGTTTTAAATCTTAAAAAAATGCAGAGCTACAGTTCTTTTGTGAGCAACACTTTACTGTGGGTCACTAGGCTGGATTTGATACTGAATCAGTTTGAGAGCTTTATTGTGTTGTTTGAAGTCACATAATGGTAGGGGTTGGAAGGGACCTCTGTGGATCATCTAGTCCAACAACATAGGATTTGTGTTAGAAGAGAGAAACTGTCAAAAATGAGAACACACAGCATCAAGACAGCACTAATTAGAAAGGCTATGACATTTCCTAGGTTTATGGAGAGGCTTTGTATTTAATCCACTAATCAAAAGCTATGAATGTCACTTTTTTCTTTTTCTTTTTTTTCCAAAGATGAGTGATGGGTAACAGGGTGTAAGCATTTCCTATGGTTTCCTCTGAAATCAAAGATCAAAGTTTTTACTCACAAGCTGAAGTTTAATGGCATGAAGGGCTGCAGACAGTGGCACACATATTTATTGGACATCTTCAGGGCATTGAGGCTTCTTGGTTCTAGTTGGGCTTTTGTTTTACTCTGGACGTCAGCATATCAAGTATATAGGGCTCAGCCTTTTGTGTACTTTTTTTCCTACCATGTAGAAAGGGATTTTATGACTAGGGAAAGCATGTTTTGCCAGAAACTTTTCTCATCCAAACAGAACTGGCAAGTGGCCAGAAATGTTCTGGTTCTTCTTTGGGTGTGAATTTTAATTTCCGGACAGCTCCTTTTAGTACTTGTTCACATAGCCATTGCCTCTCATCACTGCTGTGAACAGAGGATGCGAGCAGGCTCCTGGTGCCAAAGGCAATATCTACTGGCTCAGCCTGAAGTCCCAGCCCCTCAGGTAGGTTGCGGGGAGGGGGTCTCCCCTTCCTTGCCCTTCCCACTCTACCTGGGAGGTGGAGGCTAGCAGCAGCATGACCCACTAGGCACGCAGCTTGCCCATGTCTTTCAAAGTCCTCAATCATCCGTCTGCCTGATGGGCAGATGAAAGCCAGGCTACTCAGCATGCAGATGATAGTGCAGGTTGCCCTACAGTTGAAAAATGATAAGGAGATTTTTACTTGGTTGGCTAGAAACTTCTTTACCCTCTTGTGAATAAAAAGCCCTTTTTTTTTTTTCTTTTTTTTTTAAACTCATTATCATTCATTCAACAGTGTGAAATCTGCTCATTTTGAAGTATCAAGTGTTTTTCCCTAGCAACAAGAATTTTCTCGTAAATGACAGATTGGATGTGGGAGCAGGGTGGGGCAGGGTGGAAAAATATATTTCTTAAAATATTGTTCAAAAACTATTGTCTTTACAGCCCTAGTGTTAAAATCATACTACCAACTGTTTATTTTAAGTAAGGTTCTCTTAGATGATTAAATGAATTTCACTTATAAAATTTGTTCTTAAATTGACACACATGATATTAAGTTCTAAATATAAAAATCATTTATAGCTCATACATCTTGATTCTGTATCACCACGCGGGAATATTTTGTCTAAAATGTTCCTTAATAAAAGGCATGTGCTTGAACATGGGCTTTAAAATCTACGGCACAGTACTTTAAAAGCCTGTTTGCATTTTGTCTGTTTCTTTAAAGGGCTTCCGTATTGTCTTGGGCTCCCCTGGAAATGCAGTAAGGATTCGTATCACATCTCGGTTGCCATGGCAACAGCAGTCTTTCCCATAATGAGCTGCATCATCTGAACTGATGTCACAGCATCATGCAGCAGGTCACACAAGGCACCTCCTAGTATTGCATCTTACAGATGTGCCGTAAACATCAAAAGAGGATGATTTGAACAGGACATGGTAAGTGCAAAATGCTGTGCTGTTCTTAATTGCGCCATTATTTTTTCCTGTTTTATGAGGTTTTCCTAATATGAGAATGTGTGGGGTTTGCCTTGTGAAAATCATTTTGAAAAAAGATGCTGCATGCCTAAATATTATTTTTCAGGCAGACAGGCTAAGACAAAGGCCTACAGAAAACACATTCCATCTGAATGTTTAGACTTGTCGTTGCATTTGTGGTAATACCCTGAGGATTTTAAGAGAATATATTTAAAATTCACAATCCAATTGGAGTTGCTACAGTCTGATTTGCTTAAATGGAAAGAATAGCTGTTTTCAATTTTGGTGCTATGAACACAGCTTATTCCTTTCTCTGTCTCTTTATTTAAGCATTCCTATTATGTGTAGCCCTTCTTTTAGCCTATTTTATTTTAATGGCATGAATATCACCTTTTTACTTTCATTGGCCTTCCATAACATGACAGTACAGAAAATACTTTGCGAACCAGTGCTGAACAAGCAGCTGGAACAGTACTGATTTTAAACATGGTTCAGTACTATCCTATTTCTGTTGATATTCTTAAAAAAAGCAAAACATTGATGTAATTGTCAAACAATAAACAGATAGTTTGAAAGTACAGTAGCTTTTAGCTTTTCTACTCTTTGATATTCTTTCAGTCTGTTTTTCTAGTAGTAATATGAATTTAGTGAATTTTAGAGCTGTCTTTTACTGGAAGGAAAACAAGCTCTTTTTTTTTTTTTTTTTTTTTCTTCCCCCTGCTGCAACTGCAGTAAAAGGTGTAGCCAAAGATTCAGGTGTTCTGAGGGATTTTGCTATGAATAAAATAAGAATAGGCATAATTATAAAGGCCTCCACCTCTATCGTGGGAATAAAATGCATATTTATATTTAGCAAGCTCCTTAAAATCATGTCTATAATATTTAGCAGTCTTTACAATGTCCAATATCTGTTTATTTTGTATTAAGATCTGGCTTCTGGAGGCCAGACTAATTTTGCTTAACTTCAAGTTAATCTTACTGGATGGTATACAACGTTAATTGTTTGATTTTGCATGTTTAAAAGATTCAGTCTTTCAGCTGCCTGCTGTTAGAAGGAAAGAAAAGACCAGACACATGTCATTTTAATTGATCAATATGTCCACTAGGAATTAGGGAGTGGTCTCTGGCTCTGTTCTCCCTGTGTAGTTTGTATTTCAGAAGTGTAGCAAGAAAAAATAGCAACCACTGATCTTGCAGTGATGTCTATATTTATTGTGGTTTTTAGCCCCTTATACTTGATAAAGTATGGAGTAGTAAATATAATGAGATCTGACTGCTCTTCATAAAGCTGGGTGCCATGGTCTTGTCTGGCACAAGCTGGAATGGAGCTCCTATATTTTAATTAGACTGTCTGTACTGCATCGTACGTGCTTTTTCAGCATGGTCTGGGTGTATTTGCTGGCTTTTTTTCTGCTGCAAGACACAAAGCAGATGACTGTAAGTGAACATCAGAATGATGCTGCTGTATTTATTTGTGATGCATTTTACAGTATGAAAGTAGTGGTCTCCTGTGCTTGCTGTGCTCTCATCAGGCAAGCTCGGAAGGTATGAGTTAGCAAGAAGATGGGAGGGAGGGCGAAACAGCTGATGTCTGCCTAGTGTCAGAGTTAGAGATGTGAATAGAGCCAGTGAGCAATGCATTTGACTTGCAACTTTAGGGACCATCGAAAAACAGTTAATAAGGAGTGGAGTAAGACATATTGGTTGAAATATTGTGCCTTTATTAATAACAATGTATTCTGTCAGATTTTGCATGTGACTTATCACTAGAATTTCTCATACAATAGTTAAAAATAACATATTTTGGGGAAAAAGAACAACTTTTGATGGTATTAATGGAGAGATGACCTGCTATGAAGCCCCCAGTGCAGGTATTTTTTGTATTTTTCTAGTAATGACAATGCAAATTGTGTTGTTTTTCAAACTTTTTTTTTTTTTAAGTTCCTGTTACTCTCTATTCCACATACTTCTCACAGCATTGTTTGCCCTGGGAAACACCTGCTAATAATGGAGCTATGGTGACACTACTTCTTTCTTGGTGAACATCTCAGCTGATTCTGACTCCAGCTGAATGCCTTGATAGTAGAATACTTCCTGTTTATCTTCATATGGGCTCAAGTGTTTCATTGAGGTTTGTATATGAGGATACGGAAAAGTATGGAGTGATGAAGAGGGTCTTACAATAAAGAGCAAGCCTGATTGCCTGAGTCAGAGCATGAACAAATATAGAAACGCTACAGATGTAATAAAAGTTTGGTTGCTCTTGAGGCAGGTTCATAAAAGGAACAATTGTGAGACAGCATTCAACAGTAGGAAAACTCTGTTGCTTTCAGTTTTGTTCAACAGCTGGTTTTACTCATAGTTGCTGAAAACAACACATTTTGTAAATACCTGGATTCTTCCCCAAACTGGCTGAATCTGGACACTTAACCTGGGGGCTAGAGTTCTTCTGTATATGCAGTTTCATACTGATGTGTAGTCGGAGATGGGCGTATACTAGTGATGGGTGTAAACTTTACTCTAAAGGATTTTATTATATCATCAGTTAAATAGTTCCTGCGTAGCTTAGCACTGAATGCAGAGAGAAACAGAAGCTTGGTTCCTCCCAAAACAGCTGCAGGAGTTGATGGCAAAACCTGACTCCAGCAATGGAAGTTGGTAGAATTTTAATGCTTTGTGGAGTTTTTTGTCAACATATGACAATGCAAAGCACGCTTAGACCTCAGTGGAAAAAACCCTTTCTCCTCTAAAGAAGAGTTGAGGGAATCTTGTGCTCTAGACTTTCTCTTCTGTAGGTCATGTTGCAGCAGAACAGTGGTGGGTGGTGGGTGTCCTGTCTCTCCTACCCCCTGACAGGTCTGGAATGGGTCTGTGCCCAGGAACTCAGCCCTGGAAAGTCATGTCAAAGGAGTCCTCTTTATCAGAAGTGCTCAGCCATTCACTAAAACTGGTGACATTACCAAAATGCTGGTGAAATATTTCCTTCAAGATAGTTGAGGAATTAAAAATAATTTAAAAAATCCTATGTCATGTCTTGATTTTATTGCGCTTTTATGTAAAAATCACTGCTGCATCATGAAAGAAATATTGACAAAATTCTGGGCTTGACTTTTTATTTTTCCTGGTCTCTGCTGAGTGCTGCTAGCTTCAGAGAGGTACAGTTGGCCAGAACGTCTGAAGTTCCAGACTTGTATTTTAAGGAAAAAAGATTTATATATTGAAAGATACCGTGTTTATCTGTTGCTATAGCATTTTCATATTTTGTGTTGTAAGTATGGCCTATGCCATATAATGAAGTGTCTGTACATTCTGTGATGACACACTGTACTGGTACTACTGGAATAAAATTATTTATACATGAGCACAAAGATGACTTCAAGGAGTCATCTTGCAACTAATTTAGGTGTGAATACTAGCATTTCTGTGGACTGGAGAGGGAAAAGGTGCCTTTTGTTTTGTCTATTTGATGAAAACAGCCACTCATTAAAGCAGGTGCTAGCAGCAGGAAATAAGAAAGGTTGTATACATTTCCCCTATCACGAGTCACCTGGGCTGGGCCGGGTCTGTCCTGCCACAGGATGGGAAGGAGCAAAATGAAAATCTGAGATGAATGGAGAGCCAGGAGGAGTCTAGATTGCTGCCCTATGGAGTGAGGGAGCAGGACGTACAGTGGGTGGAAGCATTGATAGATGGGCAACCATATCTGACCTCACTGTCATGATCCAGAACTGTCCTGAGAAGGCGGCTGCCATCCTGGGCTTCTCAGCTTCTGCAGGGTTTGGCACAGGCAAAGAGAGACCTCAGCCACGTTGCTAACCCTAACAAGTTTTTGCTGTAGACATTTTCTATTTTGTCAGTGCTTCAAGGCTCCCGGTCCCCTGTTTGCTGAGCAGGTATGTATGCTGTTTAATCAGTTCTCTTGTACAAAGGCCTGTGGAGTATTTTCTTTCTGATATACAGTTTTATATCTAACATTTTCTCTTGATTTAAAAATAAAAACACCTAATCCCACTTCACATCCATCAAATAAAACCTGAAAATGCATAATATAAATCTCTTAACTGGTTCACTACGGTCGTAGTAGTTTTAACTACATGAATAGTCATGCTATATATATATATATACGCACACGTGTATATGTATATATAGAATGTCAGAAGAGTCATCACAAAAATCACTCTTTAAAAGTATCAAAATGTGCTTTCCTGAAGCAAAAGATTTCTTATGTTTAAAATGCCTTCAGAAAAGCTTTGCTTTATGAGGAAAAGGGTCGAGGAATAAATAAGAAAAACAATCCAGATAGTGCTTCCCTTCCTGTTTTGTGGCTGAACTACAGGTTTCAAGTATCTAGACTCTTGGGAACTTTTGAATCCCAGCAAGGCTGACTCAGCTTTTCATCCCTCCAAGGTCAAAAAATTCAGCTCTTTGCAGTTTACAATGTCTGGCACTTTCAGACAAGACGATTAAAGCCAGGAACGCTCTCTGCTCTGTGTGAACTCTCAGTTCTCATGGCACATGTCAGATACAGCCTTGGCCAAAATGCTGTCGCCTCCTGTTCCTTGTCCAGTATTCAAGCACGGTACCAGGCAAGGAGGGACCTTCCTCAACTGGTGAATGAAGGTCTTCTAAAGCACCTGGAAGTGGAGATAGCTTGTAAATGTAAGTGAAGTGTTCTTCAGCCTGGGATAATCATTGTGTCCTGTGGAGAGTATTGGCCTCGAAGTTAAGGGTGGAGGATAAGCACTGTTAATACTAATGACTTGTTCTTACCTTTGCCAGCTAAGTGGCTTCTGGAACTCTTACGAGCACCCAAGACAAATAGTCAGCTCTCCAGATTACTGTGATTGTTTTGTAGGGTAAGACAGTAGTAGAAAGGCGCTGTGCGAGGGGAAACCACAGGACCCTCCATGCAGCAGTTGAGCTTCTGTCAGCCTGGGTGCAGGCACAGAGAGGCCTGACCCCAAGTACCACTGGTGCACCAAGTCCAGTTGCTTTCTCATAAGCACCGAATATACTAAGCATATAGCCAAAATGTGCTCTCCCTCTTTGGCAAAGAGGTCTTTCAGCTGATTGTGATTTCTGAGGAACTAGCTCTATGAAATAGATTTCCCAGCCCCCATGGTACAATGTCCAGTGGGAGCTGACACACTTAAAAAGACGGCCTTTGTTAGCATTAGGCTGTACTAAAAGAAGTCCTAGCTTTCAGGTGAGGAAGCACCTAACTGCGGTAATTAGTTCTGTTTTCGGTCTAACCATATGTCTATTACTTTTGCATCTGTGTGGTGGGTTTTTTTTTTTTTATTTTTCCAAGGATTGCCCTGCACTGATTGTCTTGTGAGCTTGATGCTGTCATAGTTTCAGGATTAGGATGCAGACATGAAGTTGCTTCATGAGCTGTTAAAGAATAATATTTATTTTTTTTTATCAGCTTGGTGTGTGGATAAAATAAAGGAGGCATGTAGCTGGATATAAAACAAGGTGGTTTTTTTTTTTTCTTTTTTTTGCTGTGTCATTTTCACAGCGTTTTCTCTCTGGACTAAAAGCTTGTAGCTGAATCTCTGCTTCAGTCTTGAAATGCGTCCCACCTAACCTTCAAACTCCTCCTTGAACACTATGTTATATTTGCATTTCTTGTTTTCAGCTCCTGCTCAATTCTGTCATGGGTTGACTTCCTCTGTGTCTTACCTGCTCTTTCCAGCTTTCTGTTCCTGAATTTTATGCCTATAATTGCTCTCTTTTACCAAGCTGTCATTCTTTTCTTCTTACAAATCCCTTGGAAAAAATTGCATTTCCTCTGGACAGTCCCTAAAAAGTGGTTTATGAGAAGTTATATACAGAAAACTTTTCGAACTTCAGGGTTATTACTAAGTTTTAAAAGAACAAAACAGTTCAGATATGTCTACCAAAGTTTGGATAGGATCCTTACAGTGCTAGGGGCTGTACAAATACTTGAGAAATGGTGAAGTCTTTCTTGACAAGATTGCATCAATTTTCAGTTTAAATTGAGGTGAGAAACTATTTTCCCCACTTTTCCTTAGTATCCCTCATGAGGGCTAAGAAACATGCCCACATTTCTTGGAAAATGTTTTGCAGAGACGAAGCTATTTTTCTTATTGCTCATAAAATACATCAAAAAATAGAATCTTTTATCTGTCTGTCTTTGTACTTTCCTGTTTATGCTTCTGTGTTTGTTTTCTGAGGTGTTCTTTTCCTGGTTCTTGGTTGTATTGGATAAAGCTGAGCTCGTAGTGGAGATCTGTGGAATTTCAAGGGATTTAAGGCAAAAAATGATTGTTACCCACCCTAAATTAGGCTGCAGCTGAACACAATGAGCTTGGGGAGTGTTCTAGTCTCTCAAAAGATGAGGATCTGCTTGTCAACCTTTTTTAGACAAAACTTGATTGTATTGTTTAAAATGAAACAAATAATAAAAATCTGTACCTTAGTTGCTGGAAGCTGGACCTTTATATGCTTAGTTGGCAACAGAAAGGAAAAAGTTCTGTGCGCTTCTTAGTTCCTAAAAAAATCAGCGCATTTGTTTTAAAAGTTTTAAAACATCATTTCGTCTGTTGGCTAGAGAAGTGCTTGTCCTTTGACAGATTGCTGTGACAGAATATTAACTGCAAAAGGAGTCAATGTAAAAAATATTTCTGAAAAATAGATGTAAAAAATTTAAGAAAACAACATACCTGCCTACTAAAATACTAGGTTTATTAGGTAGGGAGCTGGAAAGTCAAGATAAATGTCTGGTTTGCACTAAAAAGTACCACCTTAGATGCTTGTAACTGAGCCCACCGAGAAATAATGTTGAACAGGCGACCTGTATTGCATTTTTGCCCTTACAGTAAACATAAGATCTTTGACTGGTGTCTATTTGATATAGAGGCTGATAGAACTCATACAGTGAATACAAACCAAAAAGAAGGGAGCAAGATATTGTCAAGTCTGAGGGCTGCGTGAGATTGTTTTTAAGCTGATATTGCAAGACAAGCTTTAAAGAAACTCAAATCAAATACTAGTTAGCAATGACAAAGCTAATGGAAGGCTTGTCTCAATACTTAGTTTTTGTCATGAAAAACTAACTGCACTTCAGAGCTGAGTGCTATTGACAGAGTAACTAGGGGCTATTGAGAATGTTTTCGAATAAGGACATCTTTCAAAGCTGTTGCATGTAGCTACTCCAGGCTGCTTACAGTTTTCAAATGTGTTAGATCATGTTTAGAAGCAGCTTTTCCTGCTGAGAAGGCTAATTCTCTGGCCAAGGCACTAGCAAGTACGTATGCTTCCTGTATGTCAAACAGCACTTAGCTAGTCCGCTAAAACATAGCATGTTTTGTTAGAATAATAAATGGGATTTTCGATTACCACAAACTCCCACCCAAACCCCGTAGCTTCAGCTATAAAAGGCTGCTCTCTGTCAGATTTCAGCATGTCTAGTCTCTGTCGTTAAGGCAGTGACACAGCAGATATGCGAGTTGCCATTTTAAGGGTCAGCTATTAAAGTACACAGGTTGTATTTCATAGATTCTTCATGTGTCATCTAGTCTAATTCCTTTTCAAAACTTCATCCTAGTATTTTACGAGGTCATTAACAACACCACCCCCATTTAGTTTTTGATGACATTATGGAGATACTTTTGAAAATAATTAAGGGATTTTTTTTGTTTTCTTGTATCTGGAGAAGGTGGAGTGAAAATATGCTCTGTGCGTGGTGTAGAGACAGACAGTGTATCAGCAACAGTGATGACTGCTTTTTCAGAAGAAAAGAATTTTAACCCTCCAAGTGCTTGGCACCTGTTTGCAAAGCTTTTTAAAGTAAGCCTTTAAATAAATGAAGAGACTTCATTGTGTGTTTCTCTGAATTATGCAGGAGACTTCTTAATTCTTTCTTTTGTTCAGCTTCATTATGTCATTCTGAATTTGGCTGGAGATTCAGTTTCATTTGCTGGCCTGTGGTGGTGCAGTTCCCCCTCAAACCTCCTGACCACTCGCTCATGATATGGTCCTACGTGTGTGGTCCCTTTTCTTTGCTGTAACTTGTAAAGTCACTTTGTCCAAGAGGCACAGTGTCACAAAGTCACAGTGGCCTGCAATACATGCATCAAGGAAACCTGGAAACTGCTTCTGGCTCTGATACGAAAAGTGCCCCTTGCACATTGTCTCGGAACCTGTGCCTCTCGTTCATCATCTGTGGAATGGACATAATGATACTGACCTCTGTTGTAAACCACTCTGTGTAAGTGCTAGGCGACACTGCTATCAGTTTAAATTTGCACACACATATATACAGGCAAGAGAGCAGCAGATACCAGACAGAATGGTGCAAGGGAACTTTGCTGAATAAAACACAGATGTGGGTGCTGAAAATAAAATGCAAAAGGGATTTTTGTCCTAGGAGAAAGGATTGCACAGTAGAAGACTTACCAAATGTATGGAAAACAGTGGTTTTGGCAGCACAAAAATTATATCTTTAAGTAGTGCTTGCCAAATCGTTGAGCCTGCTTAATTGAAAATACCAGCTTAATTCCACAATTAAGTTTGAAAAGACCAGCCAGATATGTCTCCTGGCTGAACTGGCTGAATCTAAGTCATTACCATATAGAGAGAGAGAGGCAGCAGCACCTGGTCTGTAAACCTTGAGGCAGTATGTGCATGCCATTCTGCTGGAAAATAAATTATTCATTTTTGGGAAAGAGGGGGGACTCACCATGTTTTTGCATGATCTTCAAGGGTTCCTTTCCACAATTAGAGCTTGATAAGAATTATTCTACAAAATGCTGTTTTCTCAGTCATTGCTGATTCATTAAAACACCTATTGTTGATCTTCATGAAAATTTTTTTTCCTAGGTTTAGTTCAGAAAGCAAACTACCTAACGCAACTAATGATTGATGGATATACATTAAAATAAGATATAAGATACACAGGACTAAAATCTGTCCTGAATTAGGCAGACCCCTGGGTTCTGGAGATATTGCTCTTTCCAGTCTAATAAATATTTATTTATAGAAACCAGAATAGCTGTAAGCGTCAAGTGAGCTAAGGATGTACATTTCCAATTCATGTGCCAATGGCTCAGGGGAGAGGAGCATGGCAAGAAAGGCACTCCATGAGTGATCAAGACTAGAAGTAGCTCCCACAATCAACCTGTATTCTTTTCTGACTCCCAGTACAGTTTCAAATCCACTTCATTTTAGTCTTCCTTAGACTTATATACTGGCATGGAGCTTTGATTCCAATATTAAGCCTTCAAACTGTTTAAAAAAGAAAAATCTAAGGATGTATATAACATGTAAATAAAACAAGCTAGTATGCTAAACTCAGCACCTAAAATTAGTGTTAGACATATTTGAATTGCAACAGCATATTTTCTTGAACTTTCTTGAATGACTTATAAATTGATTTGTGTTTTTCTCTGTGTTCTTACTGAGTGTTAATTGTTGATGGAATATTAGTGAGGGTTTTTGTATTATTCTTATAAACTTATTACCTCATGGTTTGCACTGATCCTTGATAAGTTCAGACCCTGGACAGCAGTGACCTAATCAAATGTATGAAGATAAAATAAGGTTCTGAGAAACATTCTTTGATTTGTCTGGTGCTTTCATTAGTATGGGACAACCGTAGGGAAGGCAGAGTTTGTAGAGAACCTCAAGAAAGCTTCAGTCTGTGGAATGGTATTTCCCTCTAGACCTGAAAATTATACGTTCTGATAGTGAAATTTGATAGCACTGGGAGCCAGGAAAAACACCAGTTTGGCAGGGCTCAATTTTTTTTTTTAACCAATATTTTTATAGACTGGAGAAGGCCTCAGGGATTATGATTAGCCTGTCTTGGATTTATTAGTGTTGGGTAATTAAGGATCCTTGATCAGCAAAATAACTTATCCTGACAGCCTAGTGGAAGGAAGTCCAGTGTTTCACTTGTCCCTGCAGGGAGCTGAGAAAAGAATCATTTTGGTAGATTAAATCCTTTTATAAGAAAAAATGCTAGATGTATTGAATACTTAGAGGTGGTTATCTCCTGGGCCAGGATGTATGGTGCCTTATTCCAGCCTTTCAAAGCATTTTACTGAAAGCGAGGAAAATGTGATCTGTGCCATAAGACTCTGTTTAAGCCCTTCTCATCTTATTGATGGTTCATAACTGCTAGCTGTGCCATAAGGAAAATTTAGCTTTTTTTCTTAAAACCAAAATCAGACATCTTTACATCTACAATTTAAACTTCCCACAGAAATGTACTAATGATTAAAAGGCCAAATAGATCTTTTCTGTTGTTCTGTGTAGTTCTATGATCAGACAAATTGTAAACAAGTAACTCAATTTTAATTACCCATATTTTAAATCTAACTTCATAAATGAATTTATATTATCTGCTAAAATGGAAATGCAATTACCCGTGTTCAACAAAGACTAGAGAATGAATAATTAAATGGAATGTAGAATGTGTATATTGGAAATGGTTCAAACTTCCTTCTGAAAATTGTTTCAAGTAATCCTAAAAGATCTTCACACAGGGTACTAAAATACTCAGGAATATACTATTGCAACATGATTATTTTGCAAACTAAACCTCTATGAATATTTGCATTGTTTGTAATCAAAAAACTTCAGAGTTGGTTATACTATCAGACATCATTTGCTACAGTTTATTTGCAGCATTTTAACAATCTCTTCTAAGCCATCTTAGAATCAAAATTAGATTCAAATGGGATGAAATAGGCAATACTTCAATAACAAATAAAATTCTGTTCAGTGAGCCTTTAGAAGATGAGTAAAGATGTAGGTCATATTACCAGCCATTTGATATAAAATCTATGAATCTAATGGCAGCTCTGTGGTACTGAGAGTAAAAAAAAGTCCAATAATGTTTCCCCATTGTTATGAGTCATACAATAGTACCCTTTTTGGGTGCTAATGCAATATAAATAATATCCTTTTCTAAGGGGAGGAAAAATATTGTTCTTTAAGATTAAAGAGACTAGGGGTGTAGATGTATGGGGAGGGAATGGAGACTGATATCTAAGTATTCACTTGACTAGCTCATCAAGTGTGTGTGCCAGGGCATTAACTTTAACTCCAAGAAACAAATCTAGAACATATTGAAACACAGCAGGAAAAACTAGATTAAAAAAACCACACAAATAAAATGTGAGCTTCTGAGAGTGAGGGTTTTTGTTTTTAAATAAATGTGAGGGAGCTAAAAAGGCAGAATGGTACTTTAATGGCTCCCAGGCTTTGCAGTGAGATAATTCCTGCTGCAGTGATGAGGAGGAAGACTGTCAAGAGTTCTCTTGAGAGCAGTGCAGAGGCTGGGAGGAGCAGGGTCTGCAGCACAGCAGCAGTGAGTGGGGTTTGGTCTGCTTATTACCTGTGATTATATTGCATGCTTATAAATTATGTCTTGGAGCTGCCCAGAAATGTCGGCACAAGGTTAGTCTTGAAGCTACCTTAGCACCTTTTTCCTCTCACAATCATTCCTCTGCTGCACCTATTACAGGCATGCCGCTGAAACTTGCCTCAAGAGGTGTTTAGTTCTTGGTGCAGGTCTCACTCTGCTCCTGTTGACTTCTCATGTTTCACTTCTAATGGAAAAACAAATGTGCGGGTCTGGAGTCGCTAATAAGCTTCAGGCCCAGTATCTTCCCATGTTATGTGGGCTGGTTTTATTTTTGGTGTGGGTTTTTTTTTTTTTTCTTCTTTCTGGTTCAGTGATTTCCCCAAGGGAAGTGTCATGTGGTAAACTGGATGAAGCCAAGCAGAATTCTTGGAAGCAGCAAAACCATTTGAAATGTGTGTGTCTCATTTGAGATTCAAAGGTTTAAAAAAGGGCTGTGTTACTGTAAAGAAGGGGGAATAATCTTGCTCCTCAGCTTCCTGCCAAATAATTAAAATTTTATTGGTATTGCCTGTGAAGTTCAGGTTGCTGTTACTGTATTGTCGAGTGCTAAAGTATTTTTTGTGTGCTGGAAAGCTGATTAAGATCTGAGCACCAGTAATATTATTCAGGTGCATATTAAATTCATTTTTCAAGAAGCTAACATGAATATTTTGCCTTCCTGAGAAACGATAAAAAAAAAAATCTTAACAAATTTGAACTGCTTTATCCTGGCTGCAATTTTTGAAATATAGCTTTAAAAGAGTAAAGACGCCAAAATTTTCAGGAATGCATCAAGAGCTTTAAAGATGTGTGGCTTTATTTTCTAAAAGGCTAAGTAAGATATATGTGGCCTAAAAGTGACATTAAAAAATTTATTGATTTTTATGTGGAGAGGGCTAGACTGCTTGATATTGTCTTAGAGTTTTGTTGGATTTTTTGCTCCTATTTGAAATATGAAAAATTCCCAACACTGAATATGAGAAGAAAAGGTTCTTTTTGTACAGGAAACAAAGCATCAAGTAGTGATTTCTTTGCACTAAAGCTTGATGGCAAACTTTAAACATGAATTTACAGGAATTATTTATGATAGCCCCAGGGAATGAAGTCCCACTTAATGACAAAGCATGGATAATAGTGACAAAGTAGATGGGCAGTAGGAACATTGGGGTCAAGATCCACAACTCTATTTGCTGATACAATTCAAACCAATTTTGGAGAAATCAACGGTAAATGCCAGCTGTTTTGCAGATCCTAAAAACAGAGCAGCTGAACACAGTACTGTGTTTTGGTATTAGTGTTATATTTCTATGGTTATTGATGTTAGCGTTGTCAGAAAGAGAGACTTAGCATGTGAAGTCACGCACAGATGCACACAAAAGTCCTGAGCATCTCCTCCCTACCCCAAAACACATACTGTGTTACCATGTGAGTTTGAGTGCAGGCCTGCAAAGCAGTGTACCAGCAATGTGGCAGGTATGTCAGAGGATATTAAAGAATTGTGACATGACCTCCTATATCACAGAATATCACAGAATATCACAGAATAGTAGGGGTTGGAAGGGACCTCTGTGGGTCATCTAGTCCAACCCTCCTGCCGAAGCAGGGTCACCTACAGCAGGCTGCACAGGACCTTGTC
>Ga0065711_1002554_pt1 | contig 33043 bp, 8 predicted proteins | sample Hoacrofraction12_FD_59098 | JGI IMG/M metagenome (GOLD analysis project Ga0065711, IMG submission 59098) | Hoatzin crop microbial communities from Cojedes, Venezuela - Epithelial fraction 12 v2 (version 2) | ecosystem: Host-associated > Birds > Digestive system > Esophagus > Crop | place...
ATATAAATCTCACCATCCAATTACAAGATGTAATAATTTTGCAGTCAAGCTGGTAATGAGGTCTAATACTCATGCATGTGATAATCCCCCCTGGATGCTGACTCTATCAGATGTTAGCTTTGTAATTATACTGGCAGAAAATCATTATTTCATGTTCAGCAGAAAAATGAGGTTGGTGGGAAGTTAATTTTCTCTATGCTCTGTGAAGCATAGACAAAATTTTAATGATTTAATCATTATGGTTATCCCTTTTGCAATTGACCCACGTTACTTCTGTAGAAACATTGGCACATTTAAAAGTCCCTGTTACCTGATAAAGCTTGCCAGGTATGCAGCTTTAATGTAAGAGTAACCGTATACAATTAAACTATTAACCTGCTTGATAGGGGAAAAATCCATAGTTTTTATGTTTTCATTATTTACACATAGGATCCAAAGGAATGTTTATGTCTGGTCTGCACTGCGATAAAAAAAGACTCTTAAATAAAGAAAAAAGAAAAATGCTATAATTAGGACGTAAGCTCTCAGAACAAAACAGCAGGTTCACAATGTTCACAATGGTATTTTAGCAGCTCAGTAATCTTTTGTTCCTTTCCAGTGTAGGAGACATTCATGAGATGTTATACCTCTACACAAAGAGCTTATTATGCATAATCAGCATTTTCACAAGAAATAGTTTAAAGGAATCACTTGTGATACATATTTTCAGTAGTTCTTTTCTGTTCTCAAAATTTTCGTGTGATTTCTGTTTGTCTGGCCTGCCAAGAGGAAGCAGACAGAAGAAGAGAGGTCACAACATGGAGATGGGAGAGCGAAAAAAGAAACAGCAGCGCAGCCCAGAACTACAGGAAAGTAGGTAGGTGGGGTAAAAAAACAAAGCATATTGCAAATTTATAGCAATTCAGACATTTAAAGATAAATTACCTCAAAAAAATAAAGCTAATGAAAAAGTCATCACATTCTTTTGTGCTAAAATTTCAATCAAAGGCTGGAAGATGTGTATCCATATAGTACTTGAACATTCCCCCAGTCACTTAGATTTGTAAGCTTAATTCTGCTATTTCTAACTTTTGATTCTGTGCCTATAATGTTAACTTACTGGCTTACATCACATACATATATATATATGTGTGCACATATTCATATGTATGTATATTTATATAAATATTTATGTGTACATATGCTCTGTTTCTCTAAGACATACATTTTAAAAAGGGTAACTGAATTCTATCTTCTGGAAATATCTTTATACTTCTTTTTGAAAAAGCAGCAGGATTAGGACCTGTGCAGTACTTTAGTTGATGCCTTTTGTGTTCGCTTCATCTAGTATGTCTGGAGGCCTACCAAACCAGAACCTAACCAGTATATGAAGTATGTGAAAGATAATCTCATATTTGATTCCTGCTAGGCTTACAAGGTAGACACAGGGCTTTTGTCTCAAGACAAAGCAGTTATGGATAATGTCTGGAGAGTGATGTGCAGGTAGGCACATCACCTGAGCCCTTGAGATGTGGCTGGTTCCACCTAACTTCAGATTTGGCCTTCCATACCCAGGCGAGTCATCTAGAGCCCCTTTACAGCCAGTGAGCACACCAGGGCTGTCCTCCTCTTACCCAGCTGAGGCACCTACCTTTGAATAAGGCATTTTGTATCCTAGAAGTGCCTTTTCATCCATTGGCTATAAAAAATAACAAGTGAGTTGTTCAGATGTTGATGATTACTCTGTAGACCTCAAAGATTAGTTGAAATAAGTGCTGCCCTTACCTCCTTTGTAGATCCAACCCAAAGTGGCTCTGATAAGTGCTGCCCTTACCTCCTTTGTAGATCCAACCCAAAGTGGCTCTGGAGAAGGCCTGGGGTCTATCATGTATTATGTATTAAACTCCTAATCTAGTGATATAAAAAAGGCAACTTGACAGACATGACTCTTGATCTAATTATGGTTCTCAGCCTTAAAAAAGGATTATTTTTTAATGAGTCCTGTAATTCAAAGCACATATATATTTAGACAATTTATCAGACCTCTTAAGAAGAAAATCCTGACATTAGTCATGGTGGTTCCACTGGTATTCCATACATTTTCTTCCTGCAAAAGAAGCAGGATGGTGATGAGAAATGCAGATGACCTAAAATTAATTAGGTTATTAAGAAGCTGTGAATACTAAGGGACTTGAAGAGGGGCATAATACGCTAGTCAAATGGACAGTCCTTTGCTGATGAACCTATTGTTTGTAAAGTGTGTTGGATGGAGTAATGTGAAACACTTAATGCCTTACTAGATGCAAAATGCGTTGTTTGGAGTTGGTAGAAAGATGAGAGTATTATTATAGACAGCTAAGTCCAAAGTAATGAAAAATGCAAATAAAATATTAGACTGAGAATAATATGGAAAGTAAAATATGAAATGCCATTTAAGTCAAAGGCGCTTCCTTTTCCTTTCGTGCCATATCATTTGAAGGTTGCCGTTTTTACAGATTTTATCATGAGTTTGCCATGTTTGGAGGGGTGGGTGCTTGGCTTTAGATGCATTCTTGAAGTCATGGGTTTGAGTAACGTTTCTAGATTTCCTTAAAAAAAAAAAATCTATCAGTTTGTTCCATAAACAGTAGCTCTGGTGGAACATGGCTTCCTAAAGATTAGTGTCCTGCACTTCTTTCTTTCCTGCAGTTCAGAGACACTCCCTCTCTGCATATGCCCTCACCTGCTTGCCCCACATGCCCATTTGGTGGGCAAGCAGCAGAATGCACAACAACTAGTCTGCTGTAATGTGTTTGCGGAGTGGACGGGAAGTGTGCATTTGCTGTCAAGCCAGCTATTTATGATCTTGCAAAATGGGTATGGACACCGATGTTGAGCTGCCTTTTCTTGGGAAAGGGCATTGAGTGTAAAATGGAGTGTGCAAAATTTATACAAGTGGTTTTTCTGTCTGAGATATATTTTTACTTTTACAAAACACTGTCAGATGTAGAGAAGAACCTGTTGTCCTGAACTCACATCATGAAAAGATCTTAACTTTATATTTAGCCAGCTAGACATTTTTCTCATTGAGGCAGAACTAGGATTAAAAGTCAAGTAAGTTTTATTGCTGGCTGGAAAATAGCTGGACAAGATTGTATTTTTTCACCATGAATTAGGTTACAGATTGTGGGCAGAAGGAGGCTGGGAGCTCTTGGGTTAAGATGTTGGATTTAAATCCAATAGAATACTCTAGGTGTTGCATAAGCATGGTGATGTTCTAGGGGTGGATGTTAACTATACTTTCCTCATTTTCTGTGTGAAGTATTGAAAACATGAACTTGTCTTACTGGACTATGACTAAGGAAATCTTTGCTACTCAGCAAGTTGTAAGAAGCACAAAAGCTAACTGAGCTTCTCACCCGGCAAGAGGTTTCTATCTCATCTTCATCTCTCTAAAACTAACAGAGGAACTATGCAGATAGTGTCTGTGTCTGAAAAGCAGGACGTTTGTGCTTTTTCATACAGGTTGTAGTGATGGTTGTTCTGTGGTCCAACCATTGGATCTCTTGGAGATTTCTGATGCTTGTTCTAGTGTGTGGTGGCATAGAGGGACATGTCTGGAAGACACAATTCCCAGTTTCTCCGGTTACACACGCCATCTGGTAGGTGAACTGTGTATAAATTTGGGGGCTAGTTTGTTAAACTTAGAGGTGCTTCACTGAGAGAGAGGAAACCTAGACAAACAATGGGCAAACTGAGTCTTAGGACGTGATAAAATAACAGGTAGAGAGGTTGTCCACTTCTAAGTTGCTCCTAGCACAGTCTCTGCCTGCATTCTCTAACACAGACTCATTTTTCCCCTGTTTGACAGCTCTGGCATTTACCTTGAGTGCCAGATGTTTGGGATCCCTGAGCTGAAGACCATCCCTTGGTCACATCCAGTCATGTCCACCTCATATTTCACTAAGGATTTTACCTTCAAAACAGTGGAGAGCAAGTCAGTGAGACTGCACGTCCGCCTCACAGACAGAGCAGTATCTGTGGCTTCTCGGTGCACATCCACTTTGTCTTTGTTTTATGACTCTCCCATTCTGCGACCTAACTGCAGCCAAGCTTCAGAGGTGGAAACTTGGCATACAAAATTCTGAAAACTCTCTGTGAAGCAGCCTCTGATTTTTGTATGGGTTTACAAGAGATCAGCATAATTCTATTTGAGCATAGTTAGGATTATATATTCCACTGAACAAACACAATCCTTAAAAGAATTTCCAGGTTCAGCCGTAATTTCACTGGGCAACTTTCAACAGCTGAACCCACTGAAACCGAAAATAAAATTTCGAGTGTGCTTTATGCAGAAAATAGGAAGTCCTTTTGTCATCCGAGATGCTACCAAAGCCTCATATGAAGGGGTTAATTTATAGAAAGGCACCGGCTCTTAGTAGTTGCTAGGTAACATAGACCTTTTCCCAAAGGCTATACTCCGCCAAGGAGGGTGTTTCGGCAGAAGTGATGATTCTGCCTGGGGTTTACTCAACGAGTTGGTGATAACCTATCCTGCAGGAAAGATGAGAGGACATAGTTTTGAAACAAACTGTCATCTTCCACCCATCCTGGTCTTCCATTCATATTTCTCTCTCTCTTCTTTGAAAAAAAAAAAAAAAAAAAGAGGAAAACCACAGTTTCTTTAGTTTGTCTGTGAAATCGCATTGCTACAGATGTAAGAACTATCTGTCCTCCCCTGCAGGTTGGGCACTAGAAGCGTGAAAGACTATTATGTGCGTGTGAGTATAAGAAGTCCCAAATTATAGTTGTCTTCTTTTCAGAGTAGTACATGAAAAGAAATATGCCCATTTTCAAGGTGATTATTGAAATATTTTTTTTTTTTAGAATGACTAAGAACTTCATAAAGCAATAAATTTTTAAGTAAGGTTTATTTTTGTTTCTGATTATATGTCAGCATTTTATTTTCTGACTTAGGACTACTGCTTAGAGTGATTTCTTTACTACTTCTATGTTTTTTGGGGGTTTTTAAGTGAAAAGGAAAAAAAACCCTTGAAAATATATATATTTTCCATATGCGCACCCAGATGATTTGTACGTTGATGCGACAAACCTAATGACAAGCAGCTCTTTCAGGTCTGTGACTAAAAAATTACAATTAATTTTTTAAAAATAAACATTTTTATATAGAAAAGGTGCATAGACATTATCCTTATGGGCCAGGGTAACTTACATGACAACTTGTTAAATCGATTTTATGCTTCTTTTAGATCTGCTATTCAATTTTTTAAAGTGCAGATACCATGGCAACCCCCTCTCTCATATGGAACGTATGCTGCTTTAGAGATAAAGCAAGTACATGCAAAGATGGAACAGGATGACATGTAAACTTTTTATTTTTTTTATATTCACACTTCTTTGGACAAAAAAGTATGCTACACAAACATATTTCTCTCGGCTGCAATCGATTTTACTAAGCAATCACATTTTGTACAATGCAATTAATTAATCTTTAGCTCATTTTATAGATAATATAGAAGGAAATTGGACTGTATTCTTTTCTGATGTATATGTGCATGTATGTGTTTACATGCATAAATATATATACGAAAAATATTCATATCTCTACGTTTGTTTTAGTGTATAATAACTCCTTGAAGACTGACACTAACATTTATATTTTAAACTGATTTTCGTACTATTCCTTAGCACAGTTTTTTGGTTTTGATTTTACTTTATGAAGAGGCTGCATAGCTGCTGGGACTAATTATTTTTAAAAGAAAACACAAAACACAGCTGAAGAATCAGTTCTGAGAAAAAGCAAGAAGACCTACATGTACTTTGCTATCTTGGCAGTTATTTAAATTGTCAGGATCAGAATTTTCAAAAGCAAGATAGTGTGTTGGACTTCTCAATTAAGTTTCTAAGTAATTGACTTCTGGGTAGTCTTTTGGGGCACAGCATTTTTGAAAATCTGGTCTCTTATTCGAATTGCTTTAGAAAGAGTTGAATTGAGGTGGTGAGATACTATTTTTATCCAGAACAAGACAATTGATCAAGGAAACTGCCATTTCTTATCATCAAAACCCAGTTTCCTTCTGTATTCTATACCTTGGTTAGAGATAGGACATACTTGAAATTTCAGCATCTTACTGCTCTTTTTTTTTTTTGGTATCCGTCTGGTTCTGTGATTAAAGAAAGACCTGAAATATTAGTAATATGTCTACCAATATGAGCTGTGCACTCATTTCAGGTTCTGAATGAGTTAGTTTAAGAAAGAAATCAAAACATTTTTTCATGTTTTAAAAGCACACTACTTAATCTGAAACCCTTGCCATTATGAACCGCAGTTTTGTCATTCTCACTGTAAACCCTAAAAAATTACTCTCTTCTGTGATCTTGTTGTTGATTACACAGGTGACTTTCACTTGCTTGGAGCACTGGGGGAAGGCAGAGCGTAGGTTCCATTGTGTTTTTTCTGGCTTAAATATCATTAGTACTGTGATTTGAGTATCTTTTAAAATGTCATTATTGAAACCAAGCAAACACCCGTGCATCATCCGTCTCATTTAAAGACTTGGTTTTGCTGCATTTTTAACTTGTGCACCTCTGTTTGGCTGTCATTGCCTATTTCCATCTGCCTGTTTTCTGGTCCCTGATTTCACTTGTTGACATTGAGTTTACCAGTTTACATTTCTTTTTGCAAACTTTAATAGGTTTGAAAGTTTAGTTTGTTTTTGATAAGCTTGCAAAAGTCCAAAACTGGTATATCAAATATTCTTGTGGCTTCAAATCTCACAGAAAAAAACTCTCATAAGAGACTGACTACAAATAATAAATGGAAATATAGGCTTTTCTTGCTTGTTCTTCACACCTTTCTGCTGGTAGTCTCTGAACCAACTCTCATTAAAATAGGGAATCCCATTGATGGTACTAGGATGTCTGCCAGACATCCAAGCATCACAGGAATTCACATTGGAAACTCAAAAAAATCGTGAAAGTTGTTATTAAAAAGTTAATTCTGCATATTTGAATTATAAATAAATCTCTGTCCATGTTTAGGGGGATCGGAAACTGGAGTTCATGTTCACAATGACTTTCCTTTGTTGAAATCAATTTGCCTGTACCAAGCACTTATGCTTTAAAAAGAAAATAATGTGATGGTGAGAAAAAGCATGGCATATTGGGATGTTCCTCTGAGTGCTATTCCCCGAGGCAGCTGTTGGAGAGTATTGAAGGGAGGCTAAATCAACATTGCTGACTCTTTTTTTTTTTCTTCTCGAGAGACCAAATGTGTAACCTCTGTAATGCAAATTATATTTAAGCAGCTCTGGGGACTGAATATGGATTGGTGCTTTGGTGAGCCTTGGTCTCTCTACGTGGCCACAGAACGGTTTGTGTCTATGTTACAATGCCAGTTATGATACACATTATTTGTATATAAATAAAGCAATGAGTTTGTTTTATAATTCTTAATGACAGATCTGGATTATTTTTTTTTTTATTTCTGTTTAGTTTTTATGAAATGGTTGCTTTCAAAATGGGTAGCAGTATTGAAAAACAGCATAACTGAAAAGGGTATTACCTAACTTGGTCTAATAAATGCATCTTGAAGGGTTAACTTCACCCAAAATATGTTCATTAAAATACACTCCAAGCAAACATGTTTATAAATGTAGACAGTGCATCGTGTATCTTCCCAGCTCTGAGTTCATCACTGACTAGAAATATTAAAAGTGTGTTTTACAAATGCTGTCAGATAATGATACCTTCAGGACAATAAATGAATTACAAAAGTCTGAGGGTCTCAAAGGTCTATTTGTTAGGTATCAGCAATTATTATGAGTGAATTTTGTAATGCAGCTCTTAGGAGTGCTAAATAGACTGTAAATGGTATGGGAAATGTATTTTTTATTTATACATTGTAGCAAATATTCAGGAAACAACAGTGCAATTCAGATATGTATAGAGACTGGTAGATATATTTCTATTCCAGTTTAAAAAAACCTTTTTGCTGACTTTTGTTTTTACTTGTGGAAAATACTCTTGTTACAGTTATTGCATATATTTAAAAAGCTAGATTAAAAACATTTCCAAAAATTAAGTTTTTTATTGTTTTATTTAACAGCCATTTCCATGGCGATATTTTATTAAATGTAGTTCTTTGTAAAGTGATTTTTGATTAATTAAAATAAAATACTTTCTCAAAATGCATCTTTGTTTCATCTTCATAGAGAAATCCCAGATAACAAAGTAAGTAAGCTCCCAGCTCCAGATTTGAGGCAAACGATTCAAAGAATAAGTTTCAAGTAAAAAATATTTCAACAAATTGCCTGAATGGCTTGGCTTATTTTCATCTTGGTCCTACTACACCACCTCATATGGTTATACATTATTTTGAGGAAAGACCGAGAAGTAAAAAAACCCCAACAAACAAAAAGCCCATCACCACCACAAATGCCGCTGAAGAAGTTTTGTGTTAAGGTGTACACATCACATAAATAGCGCAATTTTTTTTCTTTTATTTCACTGAGGCTTCTGGGGGGGGTGTTGTGACAAGAAAAAGAAACAGCACTTAGCATAAAAGACAGACTTTATCTTAAAATAATTACCAAAGAAAGTAGATTTTGCTAGAAGTTGCCAAATGAAAGGTTCTTGTAACTCTTTTTTGCTTCTCTCTGTTGTTATATGTATTTTGAAAAAAGTAATTCTCAGTAATACCAATGGCAGGATATCATTAATACACTCAATTTAAATGTAGTTTTAGTGTATTAAATGTAAAATGTTTTAACTGAAAATGAAACATGTCAATGACAATAATTTAATTATTTAATCCACTGTATTTTTAATAGCAGTAAAAAAATATCAATTTGAAATATTTATTCTTCCAAAATTAGCATTATTTTTAAATAAAAACCTGAATAAGCCTCTGATTTAGGAAATGAGCATGAAAAATCTTCCTAAAATTGTAGAAGTTCCCATTAACTGTCATTTAAATGTTGTCAATCAAATCTGTTTGTATCTGGTACTGATGCCATGTGAAATTTATTTATTTAAACTTTCAGTCACACATGGAAAGTTTTGCAGATGGTGTCTCTTCTCATCTGTTTTTTCCAGTTTCCCCCCCAAACTCCAGTTCTTACTCTCTCGACCCCCCAATTTGATTGCTCCTTCTTCTAAAAAAATAGATCTAATCAGTAGCATGTTAAACAAGAGGGGATCTTTTATGTATTCTGTGTTAGGACAAGGAAAGCAGCGCTGTAGATCACTAGAATAAACAACTCAGGCTGATTCAATTACAATGCCTGGGCCAGGCTTTTATCTGCTGGTGACATCATTTCAATCAAAATGTAAAATAATACAATCCAATAGATGCAAGAGGGAGAGATAGGACACAGACTGCTGCACTTAGTCATTTAATAAAAAAAAAGTGGAAGAAAGCTCTTTCTGACAGGCTGCTAGGACTTCCATTTCCAAAACTCTATTACCTTGTATAATAGTATTCAAAAGAATTGAATGCAGGAAATTGTCTATTACTTTTTATTAGTAGAAGCTGTTATGTAGGATACAGCCTACTGCACTGTTTTTTCTTTGTTCCTTTAATTAACAAAAGCATGAAATCCTTCTGTTGACAAGTACTTGTTCCAAAGCTTCTGTTGCCTTCTGTTTTTACTGAAAAGGTGGTTTTTTTTCTTTTTCTTTTCTCTGAATGTCTTTTTTTTTTTATATACTAAAAAAGTAATTTTTTTTCCAAGTCCCTGTAATCTACAGTCTATCAGTCACCTTAATAGGCTAGGAGAGGGTAGAATGCAGATATGTTTCCACAGTCACGGAACCTTTTTTATAAGAAAGTTTCACATTTGAGGCGTGAGGGAGAGTCAGATTGTAACCATGTGTAGTCTAGTGCCAGTCTTCTGACCATTTTGCTTGCCAGCTGAAATTTGCTTATGTTACTTAATTTATTACAGTAGAAAAAAGATAAATTGATACATATCTATTTGATAGATATGTGGTGCAAAGAAACTTATTCTTTCTTGAGGCGACATCCTTGATCCTGTAAGATTGTCTGTGACAGCATAGGACAGGACTTTGTAAGTATCATCAGTCTGGCCATGCTAGACAATTCTCTTAAATTTTACTGGGTGTAAAACCGGTAGACCCGATTCCAATGTCGTGAAGTTTCACTAACTTACACATTCATGTATAGAACATACCATAAAGCTGTTATATAGGGTAGCACACTAATGTACCTTCGAAAAGAATGTATTTAATTGATTTTAATGATTGATTACATATATAATTCAGATTCACTGCTATTGGGCTCATAAAGGTCTTAGTAACTTTAATAATAACTTCTACAGCTAAACTGTGATACTGGATAATGAATGGGATCTTGCCAAGGGCAAACAGTGACTACTACAACAGTCACTGAAGTGCTCTTCCCACTATGCTTACCATTTTAAGGGTACATTATGAAGAAGCAGGTCCAGTCAAATGGCTAGCTGCAAATATTGTCCAAGGAGAATTAACTCCTTAAATTAATTTTATCAATATTTTCTTTACTAATGCAGTGTTTAGTTCTTCTTCGTTTGCATTTACCGATATCAAATGTACCTGAAGAGAGCTGAGGTCTTTGGTAGTCTTGAGAGATGCGGGCTTTATGTCTTCTCTTGCTGAGAAAGAGATATCTACTATTTCAGATGGCATTATTATTCCAAGCATGTGGTAAGCTTTTCTGATGATTTCTGAACAGGATATATGTGAGGATGAAGTAATAAACTGCTATGTCGGGAATGAACTAGCAATAACGGTAATCACTGAATAACTTTAATCCTCCCTTTCACAAGCATCAGGTGTGTTTTATAATTTTTCAAAATAATATTTGAAATATACTGTCTTTTTTAGGGTTTCTAGGGTGCTTGCCAGCATTCTTCTGCTGTCGCAGTGGGCTTAGACTGTATCAAGCTGAAATCGTGGTCAGGATCAGATGACACATGTAGACACACAGCACCTGAATGAACATAGACCACTAGTCCTAACAAGGGTATTTGAAAAAATTTTTGAACTAGCTATCTAAACTCCCTATCTGTCTAGCCAACAAAGAGATAAGAACTCAAAGGGTGAAGGATGCCCAAAGCTAGATGTTTGCCTACATGGGACAATGGCATATGGAGCCCCTGTAATTTGAGTGCATGAGCTGAAGTATCATATAGAGTTATTCAGCCTGTCTTTTCCTTCCTGACCATGGCCCCACCTCCTCAGGTAGGATGAAGGGTGGACCAGTCCTAAGCCTTATCAATATTCCAGAGGTAAGGGTCTTTTCCAGGAAGGTGACAGCTGTGGACTTCCACTCCTTCAGGTTACAGGAGTATCTAGCACTTTGTTCCTTTAGCTTTTAGCCAAGTGAGCTGCCTGGTAGGCTGTTACTGGAAAAGAAGGGTGTTTTACCATGTCTATGACAGTGCTTTTGAGCACTGGGCTGTGCTGAATTCATCATTGTCCAAATGTATTAGGAAAGGTCTATATGTGCACAATGGAACAGAGACAGTTACATGCATCTTCAGCCATCTCTCAGTCCCATCACAGATTAAGACATGTGTTAGCTTAGAGAAGGGTAATGCATTTGCATGACCGTCTCAGTGCTTAGGAAATTCTGTCATCCAAAATGGAGATATGAATTGATTGTAGGCACCCCTGGACATAGTGCTGGAGACCAGACGTTTGTCAGAGATTCACCAAGTCTTCATCTCAGTTCAGATGGAACTCATATGACCTGCATCTCAAAGCACAGTTTTAACCTAGAAAAGGCACATATGTTGAGTTCCTCATGTCAGAAATAGATATTTTCCTGGAATATCTGCCACGTTCAACCACAAACTCTTTTTTTGACCTAACATAGGCATGAAAAAACTCAGTGTGAGAACTGCACAGCTATCCTGACCAAAGTAGTCTCTTAAACATATGTAGTTGAGACCCTTTAAAGTCGTGTTTCTGCTTAGGAAAATAAGCCAGGAAGGATAGCAAGTGGCAGAATTTAACAACTGAAATCCAGAACCAGCCTACTGTGAAATCTTTTTGTGAATGCTGAGGATACGGTCCCCTCTGGATGAAAGTAGAATGTCTCATATGCTGTTAGGGTTGAGCAATTCAGGCTTTTTGGAAGCATGTCTTTAGTGGGCATCCATGAGTGTTCAGTTTGTAATGGAAAAATTGTTTTCTTAGAATTTTCAAAAAAACCCAACACATTAGGCACATGAGTGTAAAAAAATAAATTAGATTGGTCCTGATTCTCCAGACAGTCTAGGAGAATGAAGGAATGCAGAGGTTACCTTCTCTGCTGCATGCTCCTCTCTCTTCTCCTGCTGTGCTACTGTGCTTTCTACTGTGCACATCTCTGCTCAACTGAGAATTTTAGCCCCATTTTCCTGTCCCATTTGGTTTACCCCTTTCTCCCTGGGGTCAGCTCTTGATTTGCTGCTTTTAGCATGTTGTTTTTGTTCTCCTGCAATTTCTTGACTCCCTGAGGTCTATTCCATTTGAATTACAGGGATATTCTTTTCTGTAATCTGAAGGTTACAGAGTCCTGTCCTAGCTGGAGATTGCTTCAAGGTCTAGCCAGGAATGACAGCATTTTTTTAAATAGGGATTACTTTTCAATGCCTAGTTATCAGTATGTTCTGGAAATACTTGAAGTAGTTCATATAACTTTAAAAGACTAAACATATCATCAGAAACCCTATTTTCATCTGAGAAAACTTTATTTTCTATTCTAGATATTAATAGGTCTGAAGCTTTTCTATAATCCTGATTAAATGCATCTGATGGAACAAAATATACAGAAATTTGGATAATTAACTTTTAGTTTTGTATCTTTGTACTATTTTTGTTTTTTCACTATAAGAGAAAACTCTGCCAAGATAGCAAAACCCTGACTGTTACTATAGGAAAGCTGAGATCAAATCTACTCACCTTATAGCTTGTTTAGAAGTCTTGGTATTCCTGTATCTTCCAGTGCAGAATGATGTGCTGTCTTTTGGGTGTAATAGCATGTATGAAATACATCAGCCTTTTCTCAAAATTTGACTTTTGGAAATAGTTTAGTGAAGTGTTAGTCTGTGTAACCAGGGAGCAGGCAAGAGCAGAATTTGGGTTTTTTTCCTAGCTTTCACACTGCACATTTAATCTGCATGTCAATGAAGATAGATTATATTATGGTTTTGGAGGTTGTGTGGTTGCAATTTTTGACCCTCCATTTCACCATTACCTTAACCTAAGTCATGCTTTGTTGCACATGCACATTTGGTGAGCAGGCTGTGTGGTCGGAAAGATTTATCAGAGAAAGCTTATACAGGAATGTACTTATTTCTCTGAGCATCTTGTGACATGCTGTTCCTCCTGTATAAGGTGTACATTTTAGACCCGCACATGAAGGTACCTATTGGTCTGTTGTTTAATGTGAATACTGCAATTGATGAGGTTTATGTAAAACTTTGTGCTGTCCATACATGAATGGACTTATGCACCTAAAGAGATACTTAGAATGAATTTAAGCCTGTGGATCCAAACCTGAGATTGTAAACTGTGGCTCATCTGCTGTGTGTTGGCTCCCAGGCATCTTGGCTTCTTGTACTCATCCAGAATTGTCCCATGCTTAATCAATCACAGCAGTTTAGACCATATGAAGCAAGAAATTAGATGTTCCATCAAAACTGAAATCCTTTCGAAATCTGAGTCCAGGAAATGTTTGAAGACTGTACTGGATAGTGACTGCCGGGATGAGGCTCTTCTGAAAACACAGGTTAACTTCCTTGGCAATTTGGGTGGAGAAGTGCATAGTTAGCAAAGTAGTTTCTGAACATGCTTAAGTCATCAGAAGGTCAGACTGAAAGGCTGCTGACGGGGTTATCTCTAGAAAGAGGCAAAGCAAGAATTTGTCTAGAGCAGCAACGTGACTGTAACTGGGCTGGCTGCTTTTGCTGCTGCTACAGAAAGGGTAAGCATATGTGAGGCAGCCGCTGCTTCTGGAGGGGATCCATACCCAGTCAGTATTTCTGTGTCTCTCATCAGTGCAGATAGGAGAGGAGCTGAGAGCTCCACGCTGCTCCTCAGTCCTGGCGCTGCTCCTCCTCCCTGCACATTCTTTACCTGTGGCAAGAGTGTCCTGCTCCCACGGTAGTGCTCAGAAGGCAAAATTCAATTTTTCTGGCATTACTGAGAAGTGTGAGCCAGCTCTGACTGCCTGAAAGACTTAAAATCAGTATCTCCTATGATGCTGTCTGCTGACGGCAGAGCTGGAATCGCTTCTCTCCCTTCCTATTAAAACTGCACTGCTGTGCGTAGAGTAGTTTGAGAGAGAAATTTTACAGCCTGGTGGTTACAGTATTCACCTGGGAGGGGAAGCTGGGGGATCTATTTGTTGTGTAAAGGACCTTTTATTAAGTGGCCAAAGGAAACAAAAAAATAAAGAAGGAAAGAGGAGATAAAATGAAGGAGGTAATAACAAAAAGAGCTCACAATGAAAGGAGAATTTGTTTCAGCAGATTCTGTTGAATTGGTTACTTTTTGATAATTTACTATGAAAAGGCAGCTTTAAAGACATTTTGACTGTGAATGCAGTCTTTTCCAGTTTTCCACTAACATAATAAATTTCTTGTAAAGACAACTGGTCTTAAATATTCATTCTTCCTTCTCTAAGCTGTTCCAGATAGGAAATGGCATAGTTTAGAGAGGAGCTGGATCAATAATCTTTCTAAATAGAAAAATACCAAGGCAGAGAACCCCTTTTTGTAAGGTTTCTTCTGAGTCATTGAAGCTGGACAGTTTTAGAACATGGTCTTGTGTTCAGGGCTTTAGTGGGAAGCTCAGATACAAAACACCCTTGTGTCTGTGAGTTAGAGTTAACATGGAGAGAAAGCGTTATAGTAGCAATGGAATTGGCTGGTATTGTTGTCTTTACATTGATATAGGCACATTTGAAATGTGATCAAATATCTTGATGATGGCATATTAAATTTCAGTACTTTGAGATTATTTAAATTATTTTAAACAGCATCCAGATAAGTACTTAAAATGTTAAAATCAACTGCAGCGTGTATAAAATCTATATTAAGACAACTTTGACTTGGTAAGACTAATGCCAGAATGATCAATAGTGGCATGACTACGGAAGGACGTTCATCCCACCGTTCCACGTGTGGAGAGATCTGCAAACACTACAAAACAAACTGCTTGTCGCTTTATCTGCTGGTGTTGTTAAAGGGAACTGAAACCCTGCATGAAACTGGATCTGTCCCATGGCAGTGATCCCAGTTAAGTAGGTGTGTTGGTTACCAATGTGCCAATAACACAATTTCTGTGATATTTTTTTCCTCCCAGAATTTTGCATTGATAAAAGACTTCTTCAGCCAATCATCTTGCTTAATATTATATCACAGAATAAAACTACTTCTGCTTTGTTCTCCATTTCTTGCTTTGTACAGCTGGGAATACTAGAAAAAATCAGTGAAGAATTAACCATTTTATTGACAGAGTTAAACTTGTTTGTTAAAGGATAATCTACTAAGTATATATTATATACACTGAAAGTAAAACATAGTTTCTGTTTTTTATAGATTGTTATGAGATATCTTACGAGAAGAAAGTCCTCAGCTGTAACTCCTTATTCCCAGCTGAACTCAAACTTCCTTAAAAGTGAATGTGGGATGTTTATTTCAACTTTGAACATCAGATAGGGCTGAGTTTAAAAAGTTAATTTAAGTCAGTTTATATTCCATGTTCTTATTTGATTTTGCCATTGTCAATATTCTATTGCTAATTATAATTGAATATAAATATGAACATTCTAGGACTTGATTTAGACCTACAGGTTTGGTTTTTTTTTTTCCACATTTTTTTCTTAGTGAAGACAGTAGTGTCATACTGTTTCTTCTCGTTCCACTTCTTCACTAAAGTTGTTCAGGACAATGAAATACAACAAATCCACTTAGGATTATGTTGAAAAAGCATCTCTGCTTTTAATATTAACCAGTTTTTTACTGCTAAATTTTGCTGGCAAATCTCTGAAAGTTTCAGCTTGCAACTTACCCGGAACACTTAAATCTACAACGTTGGCTTTGCAGTCTTGCAAGAACATTTGTTTTGATTTTCAGTGCTATCTTTTTTTAGTCCTAGAACACTCTTCTTTAGTGTTTTAGGAGATTTTTTCAGAATCTTAAAAGGCCTTAGTTTTAACTCTGAAACTAAATGAAGATCAGAAGGAAGTATCTCAGTGTAATGTTTCTTGTGCTACTATTTTCACTGAATATATTCAGTGTAAATTGACAAGGAAACAGCCGGATGTCCACGTCACAGTTGCTTTTCTATGACTTCAGTGAAACCTGGTAATACAGTAATGTCAAGCATGGCATCTCTTACTGTGCTATTATTGGTGCATGGTTTGTATACGCCTTCATGTTTTAATGTACTAGTTAATTAAACTATTAGTTAATGAATATTAATGTGTCTGATAGCATTCTGTTGCTTTGATGGTAAATGGAAGTGTGTGACTGAATCTAAATTTCTGAAAATTAATTTATCTTTTTCAGAATGAAATGCCTGAAAAAAATCTAATGTGTTGCAACCAGATGGTGACTATTAGGTAGGTAAAGTTAGACGATGTTCCTGAAACTGGTTCACGTTTCTATACACAAGTGTTAATAACATTACTGTGTACATTTGCACAATGGAAACCAAAACAGGTATGAGTTAACTCTGGTTATCACTAAAAATTGGAACAAGTGCTCCAAACAGAAAAAGCAGCTCACTACCTGCTAGCTTGCCTTCTCACAATTTTCTTAGCTTAGCAGAAAAAAATTATTACCTGGTGCTCAATATCGGTTCCAAATAACTATTCCTTCAACGTACTATTTTATACTTCAGATAATTTATATACATTAATGTCTTAGTCCATGTATGTACAGATGTCTTCACTCTACTAAAAACCTTTACCCTCTGTTACACATCTCTTGTATATTAACATAAATATCTTACTATTATGGATAATATTGTATCCCAATCTTCTATCAAATTTTCTACCAAAATAAATCCATTACTTTTTCTATACACATTCCAACTTAAAAAATAATTATGTATTTATTCCATAGTTGATGTCAGCTTAATGTGTAATGCCCTAAAAACTCAAAGGTCCTTATGGGTAAAAAGCGAGTTAGTATATGCATTGTTTCACTTTTACATTTATTAACAAAAGTTCTAATTAAGTAGACTATTAAGTGGCCTTTGTCATACTTGCACTGTTAGATACTATGATCATATTGTGATTTTTTTTAGTACAACTAACACAAAAAATAAGTGCTTTATTTCATTTTTAGTTGCTTTGGTTTCTTCTAAATATTTTTGCCTTCTTTTTCTGGGTAGGTTAATTTTTAAACAAAAATACCATTTTTAAAACAAAATTTGAATAAGATCCCCCCACCCCCAAAGTGGGGAAATAAAGAAATAAACCTTTTTTGGCACACTCAGAAATTAACACATTGTAAATGCTGGCATGAAAAAAACCCAGATTTTAAAAGATCTGCTTTCTCCATTTTTAACTGTAAATATTCACCAAATTTTCCTAGAGCTTGTGAAAAGCTTTGTTGCTGAGAATTCTATTCTATGGAAAAATATATGTATATATTTTTTAATATTTTCCCAACTCTAATTCCAAGAGTCCATGGGAAATATAAATTATTTTTAGTTAATATCAAATACTACAAATGGTATTGGGAGTTGAAGATTATGTAAATTATTATGATAAGCATTAACCCTTCTTTAATGTAAACCATTCACGTAGCAATTTGATAGTTGTCAAATACACTCATAAGCCTTTATTACCTGCTGACATATTTGAAAGGATAGTCATTATTTGTGACATCATGTATTTGTTTTTTCCTACTTATAGTGCACATAGGTTTGTTCATTTAAGTCACAAGATATCATTGTTCACTTTCCACCATCTAGTCAGAAAAAAATGCAAACAGGTTAATGAAATGCAAATAAGGAACAATATTTTTTTTAGTTGAATCTATGAAATTTTCAGAATGTGCATGAAAACTTGAACTCATGAATATTTACAAAAAACCCAACCCTCTGTGAATTGCATGAATTTGACATTTTTATGATTCCAGTATTTTCTAAGCAGTCCTTGTGCTGGTTTACCAACTCATGATAGTTGTGTGGATGTTGTAATGAACCTTGAGAATCTTTGTTAATATCAGGTGGGAAAAAAGGTGTTAAAAATAATTTATTTAAATCAGTGACCACTCCATAATTCTGTCCACTCCCATTAGCTTTTAATTGTGCTCTTTTGCTTGTGTTTTAAAATCTTTCACATTACGCCTCTTTTACTGAGGTTAGTGTTTATTTATGTGACTGACTGGAAGGGTGGATGGGTAAAATGAAAAAGAAGGGTGGGATCGTGTTTTCCTTCTCTGTCTCTCTCTCTTTCTCTCTCTCTCTCACTGTCCCCCTCTTTTCTAAACAAGCTAAGAGTTTTTATAATTCATCACCTGGCTGACAGATGAGTTCTGCTGGAGAATATTAGAAAATGTCTCAAATCTCATATATATGCTAATGGTATGCTGAGACTGGTTGGTGGTATGCCGGAGTTTTTAATCTGTCTCGACCAGTGTGGAAAGTGAAGGAGACAAGTCATTGCACTCGACAATTTATGATCAAACAACTGAATTGTAAAGAAAGAAGGACATGCAGAAAAGGAGAGTAATTTTCTGATTTAACAGCGTTGTTACTACAAATAAAGAAATCTTGATTTTGACTGCACTCGACATTAAATGAGTTTCCTGTGCCCAGCTCTGAATTTTTCATTTTCAGATTTGTATAAAGCACCCTGCTTAGATACAAGTGACAGATGAGGAGAGGATTGCATATGGAAATCAAATGTGTATAATAAAGCCATCTTCTGTTTATTAAATAAACACATGTAGATGACTTCCGTGGAGAATGCACTGATAATTCTTCATTGTGTTCTAGTTTTTTTGCAAGTCACAAAGAATCTTATTTAACAACCATGAATGACTCAATGCAAGCTTTTCTGTTTATTACCTTGTAACAAACCAGGCAGTCTAATATATGGCATTTATAAACATTTTTTATTTTTATTTTTTTAGTCCAAGTTTTAGCTGTAACTGTGCAATATATTGGTGTTCATGCTATCAGAGTTCTGGAAGCTGCATTGGTGCATTAGTTTTTTCTGAATATTACATTTTCATGGAATAAATGGTAAAGATTAGCCAGATAATATATACATTATTGTAAAATGAAACTTCAGGAGAAGTTAATTATAACATACAGCACTTTGGTCTTCAGATAAAAAAAATTTAATATTATATATCCAAAACTAAGAAAAAAAGATGGAGTCTGCAGTCAGCTTGGCAAAGATTTCTGATTCAGTGATTTAAGAGTCTTAGTCTGAGATATAAAAAACATTTTAAGTTCATCAAGGGATGACTTTCTAGTTCTATTTCTCTCTCTTGATCTTTTGAAGATATGGCCTTCCTATAAATTATTATAATACACTGCAGTGTTGGGTAGCATCATGAATATGGGTTGTTTTTTACTGAAAGTGTTTTTATATTGCAATTGAAGTGCTTGCAGGCTTTTTAATGTAAAGCAAAAGACACTTTTTCCACCTTCTACCTCTGGAAAGTTAGGTTCAAATTTAGATTTAGATTTTTTTTCACATTTTTGTTATGAGAATAAAAAGAGGTGGAGGGGGAATAAGTAATGTTGAGACACTAATGAACTATATTCAGTGAATATGATTGGCCACGTCAGAGGAGGTCTACAGTCAGTAGCTCACTCTGGCTGGGCTGAGAGGGCTACTATATTGTTTTAAGTCCTCCCCTGTATTTATCAATATCAGCAGCTGCATTAGGAAGTTTTTAGACTGTCAACTTTTTTTTCTCAAATTATCTGCAGCATCATCCTGTACTTTTGCTTTTGCTTGAACTGTGCTTTGATGTTTTACTTTTGAAAAAGAAAAAAAAATGCACCAAACGAACAAAAAAAGGCAAAAAAAGAAGCAAAACGTGCCCACCTCCTGCCAGGCATTTACTGTTGAATGAGAGGGGAGCTGTGAAATACTGGTTCAGACTTCGAAAACACCAGGGGGCTTCTCCGTCTGGGGTAACTGAAATGTGAGCTTTGGCGTAAGTGCATCAGAAAATCCACATGGATTTCTTACTATGATTGGAAGTGATTGCTGTGCATGGAAGTGCACAACCAGTTCAAACAAGACTAGATAAGCTGTGTTGCAAAGCCATATGGCTTAGTTTAAACAGCACGAAGAGGAAGTCTTTGATCATGGCCTTTGATCATAGTTAACCCTAAATGAAGTGGTGGGCTAAAGCAGGTAAAAAGGTGTCATAATCAAAGCAACTAGAGGCTGGTAAGAGTCTAGTGAAAGAAGGATTTTGGAGAGGACCCTGGTATGCAGATGGTTAGTTAGATTTTAAACCTAAGGTAAGGAGGAAAAACTGTAGCAACTTGGGCACCAGTGGAGAAGACCAAAATATGGCAGAAACTAGGAAGATGATTGGATGCAGAAGCTGTAAGGAGTATGTTATCCTTCAGTGAGTTTCTGACAGAATTTACATATGCATGAAGGGTCATCTCATAATGTTCAGGGGGAAAAAAAAGGTGTGAGCGCCTGAAATGCAGCTAGAAATGAGGGTAGAATACAAAAATGTGTTTGAGGATGACAGACAAGATGAAAGAAAAGAGCATGCATGTAACTGGAGTTTCAGATGGGTTGATTGTCAGATCCCCAGATGAAAAGGAGACCTCTGAAGTGTATGAAAATGATGACAAGGCAGAGGAAAATACCAGTATGTGGAGGAAATCTCTGGATGGAGTTTGTTCCATGTAAGGAGTGATGAGGTGCAACAGCTAGAGACAGAATATTGAGCAGCAAGAAAGAAGAGACTGAGTAAATGGTAACAGCAGAGACTAGCAAACGAAGAAGAAAAAGAGAACAGGTAGGCTGAAAGCAAAAAGGAAGCAAGGAGGCCAGAGTTTCCCAGCAACCTCAGATTGCTCTAAAAGATGTCTTTTTTGATAAGAAATATTAAGAGACTGGTCATTAGAGTGGGTCAAGAAAACAGTCTGGTGCAAAGTCTGTCCAAGCATGATACTGTGAAGGGTGGGCATGAGTGAGAAAGTAATTCTGAAGAGGCTGGGGTAGAATCCTTTTGCTGTCATTCTGCCATTTGACTGTAAGAACAAGAATCCTGCTTGACCAGATCAGAGGGTTGTGCTAGATAGGGGAAGATGTTCAAAGAGCTTTGTTGAAATTCTGCTGTTTCCTAGACCTAGAGGGCAAATGTTTGGGAAGATAATGAGTATCGTCAGGACTGGTGAAAGCACTAATGCAAAGTTTAAGATGTTTGCCTGCGTAACTATCTGGTGAAGTAGCCTTCTCGGATTTTTGCTAACCTGTCTGACAAGAGAATGGACAACAAAGAGGAAGTAAATACTATGAGGATAATAGCGAGGTGGGTAGTTAAAAATAGGAGTGCTTAATTTGGACAGTGAAGTTCAACTGGAAACTGCCTCAATAATTCATAGGAACCGCACAACAAAGCAGAGGAAGTCAAAGAAAGAATCAGATGTGAAACAACATTAGAAAGAAAAGCAAAATGGAATAGCTGTTATCACTAGAAAAGAGATACGGAGGGAGCTTAACTATTCAGGAACTGATCTGGTACATTTTGTCACGTAGCGGCCTCTAAAGAAGTAAGAGGAGGGAGTGTGAGTGAGCCGCAATCTGAATGGTAATTTCTTTGCGGAAAGACAAAGTACATGTTGCTGTGAACATGATGGAAATCAGAAACTGAACTCCAGTGTCTTAAAATAATATAAATCTCTGTTGTCTCTGCGGTGAATGAGGTCTTTCTAAGAGTTTTTTTTACTTCTCCAATATAGCCTGAAGTGCAAATGTTGCTAATAATGGTAACACTCAAAGGCAAAGTAGACTTCTTCAGTAAGTAGTTGTTGACCTAACAAAGGGCAAGGTTACCCTAACTTTGGTTTTAGACAGAAGAGGGTTTAGCAAGGTAGCACACTATCTCCTTCTTTCCTCCATCCTCATCCCCTCTAGTTGTCACTGTTCAGCTCATTGCTGGTACAGCCCAGGACCTAGGACACTGGCACCACCTCGCTGCCAGCTGCATGCAATTTTCTTTTTATCTGGTTATGCAGCAGGCGGTATTTTTAAAAGATATTTAAGTAGCATTTTAGGAGTCAGGAAGGCTTGATCCACACACTTTTGTAGAAAATTCGTGGGACTAAGCAGGTATGCAATAGTATTTTATCAGCTTCGCTGAGGCCTGCAGGTTAGATTTTTGAAGCTGCTTGACGGTTATACAAATACATTTGGCACAAGGTCACGTGGAAAGTAGGTACTTTTAAAAGTGTCACCCACTGTATTTTAGAAAATTTGTTATATTTTTTCGGGTTCTTCAACATGATAGTCTCAAAAATGTATTAATGTTGAAAAAGCAAAATAGACATAGAAATCCCAAAGCAACAAAGACACCCTTTGACTATAAAAATGTGGATTAATAGATGTTGCTTTTTCCCCCGGTGTTCACGCAACAAGAACTCTCCACAGCACTGTGCTTGACTGACCTTTTGTTCAGTAAAGGCAGCGCCATGAATAAATAAAACTGAAAGTGTGAAACAGCTTAGAGTTGAAATGTGTCCTTAACACAGAATAACAAAACTTTATTGAACCCTTATGCCTATGAACAATGCCTCATATCAATCGTGCCAGCAGATGGCACTCTTTATATTAAGTAGCTTTCACGGAAAAATTTAATTTGTTTCTTTTTTGCTTTGTTTATTATATTGTGAGGTACTATCCCATGTAACACTTCTTCCTGAAATGATAAATTGATCTACACAAAACTTCAAATAACTGTATTTATGATGGCATACTTAAACTGATATTTCTAATACATCCCTTTCTCAGTACATGGCAAAAATTAGGAGAAGAATTTCGGTACAGCTGGAGAGTTAGCACTCCTGAGCATTGGAACATTAAAGTGAAGCAGCAGGTTTCTGGGAATGTTTTGAGCAAATCTGTGTCTCTATTGTTAGGCATTTCCAAGCTGAGTGCTGGATACTTAACAATGTTCAGCCAGTTAATTCTGGATGTTTGCAGTCTGGCATTGGATACCTTTTCCAGTTCCAACAGAGGAGATACCAAAGGAGATAAAAGCACAGATGTCCTGGGTGTAATGCAACAAGGAAGACTAGGGAGGACTTCAAACGACGCTAGTGTGATCCTGCAGGAGAAGTTCAGGACTAAGGAAAGAAGCTGCTTGTTAGCGGGAGTGACGTTTCTTCCACCTCCTGCATTGGAGCTGGGAAGCCCCTTTCTGAAGCCCGTGCGCAGTGGTGGCAAGGAGGTGCCTCACCCCATCTGAGCCAGGAAACCACTGCCTGGGCAGGGAAAGCACCAGAAACACAGCACCACTCCACCAGCAAAAAGTTGCTTTTCCCAGGATGCCTCCCAGCTCCCTGCAGAACTGCCACCTCCAGTGCCGATAGCTGCACCCAGCAGCCAGTTGACAGTAGCTTATGTCTACGAAGGAATTGGAACAGTGGAAAGCAATGGATATTCAATTTGTGAACAGTAATATAAAATCCTGTGTTTTGCAAGTAAAGGGGGAGAAGAAAAACAGTTCCCACAGCCCATAAACCTTCTGTAGCTAATAATGTGCTAGTTTACTGATGGACAGAAGACACATAGCTTCTAGGGCAAAATAGAAAGCCTTCAATTTTTCCAGCTACAGCAGAGACTTCCACTGAAGTGGAGCCTCTTTTTCTGAGAAAGTAAGTGGAAGTAGCTTCTGCTGAGCTGGAAAGATACTCTTGATTACTTGCTGTGCTCTTAGATAATCAAGGACACAGTGGAAATACCACATAGCATGTGACTGGCTTTGATTTATCCCAGGAAACCTCTCTCAGCCTCAGAATGTGCTGTAAACTGCTGCTTCACAAACTCGACAGAAAAACCTCTTCATTTTTTATCTCTTATTTAATAAAAATGAAGTTTATTGGATGTTGCCCAACTGTATCATTTCCGGTTCTTGCAAGAAATTAGAACATGAAACAAGGATGACTTCAAATAATCTTGTTTCTTGGGTGAAGTCTTTTTCAAGGTTTCAATTACTGACTCAAACCTGTTAAAAATATTTGCCCCATTAATCACATTATGTGCTGCGTTATTTAGTATTCTGGCTATTTCTCTCCTCTAGCATGGAATTATATATCTCTCTGCCCTTTAGAAACTCTTGATAGTTTTTCATTATTATGCCTTTTTACCTCACCATAGAGATGTTTTGCAGCTACTAACACAACTTTCATATCCTTAACTCTCCTCAGCTTCGTAGTTCTGACAACTTTTAGTAAAAATATCAAGCCATGCTAAAGCTAATTTCTGGCTACATCTGTAGTATTTTTTTTCTCAATAAAAATCCCCAAAACTGCAAAGTAAAAAATTACTGTATCTAATATCTCTTTTCTTGTCACTACACTAATTCTTTTTTCTCTCCGTCTGAATTTTCTCTAGGTGGCTCTGGAATTATTCTATTCTACTCTGGTCTGTGTTCACTGCTATGGGTGACAAACAGTGTAACCTGGGAAGCTAAAACCTAAAATTGCTGTTTTCAAATGCTCCCTCTACTTCTCCCTTCTCATTACTTCTTCCTATATATAGTACTGCTTATTTTCCTTCCTGTTTAACATCTTTGAATCCCCTTGATGCCCTTCATTACACAACTTTTGTTCAGGCACTGGGGACTTCTTAAATTGCTTGTTAGAAACCTCCTGTCGACACTTACCTTATTGCCTTAAATCTGCCAAAAATGCTGTCACATTAAAATAAGTTTTTTAACTTACACTTCTGCTTCTGCACAGTCACCTCCAAACCCTGGTATTGACACATTTCCTCTTTACCAAATACAAATCTCCTCCAGCTTGCTGCTTGTTTTTTCCCTTTATATCTTTTGGCTGACCTTCCAGCCACTTTGTAGAGAAAGCAGCCTTGCAACTAAACGTTTAACTTCTGTTTTTCATCTGTTGCTCATTCCAAGACTCCTTGCTCTCTCTCCATCTTCCATGGCCACATTCGCAGCCTGGTAGCCCAGATGAGGTACAGTAAAGATGTGCATTTGAGTAGTGCTAATATAGGGGACCATGACCCTTTAACTCACTGCAAACCTACATTGCTTTCCTTGCTTACTCTTGTTTGAATATGTTTGCAACTTTTGATTAATTTTTCAAAATGGATTTTAATATTCAGATGAAAAACGAAGTTGTTATGTCTTTTATTTTGCTAGTACATCACAATAGGCTCAAAAGTATTTGTGGAAAGAAAAAAGCATAATGAGAATTTCTGTGAGTCCCTACATTCTATAAATAAGTAAAGGTATAAATAGTCATCTTTGAAACATTTTTGCTGTCATCTTGGAAGCTCTTTGGGTGTAGCAGTTGCCCAGATACTCAGTAAAAAGTAGACAGACAATACCATGGAAATTTTTGTGAAAACTTTTGCAGTTATTCATACATCTGCAGAAAGCTCTCTCAGTAATTAAACAACTGAAATAATAATTACCAATATGTACAAAATATGTTTGATAAACTCCAACCTTAATGTCATTTTGAAGCATACATCATTTGTCTGAATGTTCTTTTGAGATTTTTGGCAAAAGGAGAGGAAACAATGCCATTTTCCCAGTGAATGCCATTTACGGTTGCTTTAATGCAGAGTTGAACTATTTTCTTAAAAATATATTCACAATTCCCAGTGTTGTTCTTGGTGTGGTGTTCTTAGCCTCTGTCCCTGTCCTGAGCACAACTCATCACCCCTATCACCCCTTATGAGTATTTTATTCCATTAAATGTTTGTTTTACTGTATGTTGATGTGAGATGCACAATGCTTTCTAATTAGTAGATGTTTCTTATTACAAACTGCTGGTTTGGGGGAACAGCACATGGGAAGAGGACAAAAAGTTTCATAGTATTCTGTAAAGGAGATGAAATCCCCTAAAATATACCCACAGCAGTTCTATGAAGTGGAAAAAAATGGAGCTTGTATTATTGCAGATGACACCAAGCTGAGTGGTGCCGTCAACATGCCATCCAGAGGGAGCTGGGCAAGCTCGAGAAGTGTTGCCCGTGTGAACCTCATAAGGTTCAACACGGCCAAGTGCTGGGTCCTGCACATGGGCTGGGACAACCCCTGGTATCAATACAGGCTGGGAGATGAAGGGATTGAGAGCAGCCCTGCTGAGCAGAACTTGGGGGTACTGGTGGGTGAAAAGCTAGACATAACACGGCAATGTGCACTCGCAGTCCAGAAGGCCAACCACATTGTGGGCTGCATCAAGAGAATTGTGGCCAGCAGGCTGAAGGAGGTGATTCTGCCCCTCTGCTCCGTGCTGGTGAAACCCCACCTGGAGTCCTGCATCCAGCTGTGGAGGCCTCAGCACAGGAAAGTCATGAAGGACTGGAACACCTTCTGTGAAGAAAGGCTGAAAGAGTTGGAGCTGTTCAGCCTGGAGAAGAGAAGGCTCCAGGGAGACCTGATTGTGGCCTCTCAGTACGTAAAAGGGGGTGGATAAGAAAGATGGGGACAGGCTTTTTAGGAGGGCATGTAGCGGTAGTGCAGGGGGTAATGGTTTTAAACTAAGAGAGGTTAGATTTAGACTGGATATAAGGAAGAAATTTTTTACAATGAGGGTGGTGAAATACTGGAGCAGGTTTCCAAGAGAGGTGGTAGATGCTCCGTCTCTGGAAACGTTCAAGGCCACGTTGGACGGGTCTCTGAGCAACCTGATCTAGTTGAAGATGTCCCTGCTCGTTGCAGGGGGCTTGCACTAGATGACCTTTAAAGGTCCCTTCCAACCTGAACTAATCTAACTGTTCTATAAGGAGAAGAAGAACATACAGTGATACGCCCCTTGACTTAACCTATGAACTTCAATCATTCACTGGTTTAACTCGTTTATGATCCAGGTGTCACATCCACAGCATCATGTGTTATAGACCATGGGTTTAATAAATGCATCTTCCATTAACTTCCAGTATTTAGTTGTGCATTATATTAAAAAATACTGTTGTTTGTTTCAGACTTTTAACGTAATTATTGTTTTTGACATTCCTAGTTCTTTCCTCAGGAGTAATAAGGAATCATGGTTCCCCAGTTACCTTTTCCAGGACATTCAGTATTTTGCAGATCCTCATTACATCCTTCTTCAGGAGCTTTGCAGGCCAGATATCCTGGTCTAGCTTGTCTTTCCTTGTGTTATTCCGTACCCTTTATAATTCTTTTTCTTTCTGCATTTTTTTTTATTTTCATTGTTTGGAATGCTTTGGGGCAAGGTTAATTTCTGAAATAAGATGACTAGAGTCACATGAGTATTCATGGTATGAACTAACAAAAAAGTAATGGTAACATAATGAGGTTACTTTGCTTTACCATTTTTCGTTAATACTTCCTAATAGTGTTTTTGCTTTTTTGCCTGCTACAGAACAGCGAACTGATGTTTCCAGAGATGCCAATCTCTCTTTGCAAGTGGTAGTAAATAATAGAGTCCAAAACTGTGTAGTTAAGAACATTTTCTGTGTATGCCATCCTTTTTTTTTATTGGCATCACATCCCTACTGACCGTCTGTCATGTGATCAGTCACTAGCATGTATTTTTTGAGTATGCTGAAGGGCGTAGATGCCAGTATAGAGTCTCGTAGCACACTCTGGTAACCTTCCTTTCACACTCTTTATTTTATATCTTTGAATATCCCCTTAAGTGTCTTCCCTTTTATTCCATAACAGCTTACTTTCTTTGGAAGCCAATGGTAAAGGACTCTGGGTGAGACCCCTAGAAATTAAAGTACATTGTATCATTTTGTTGAAGCTTACTCATACACTTGCTCATACCTTCAAAAACTTCAAGCAGCTCTTTAAGGCATGACTTTCTTACAACAGCTGCATCAACTCTTCTTGAGTTTACCATTAGGTTTCATTGCAGTTTTTAACAATTTTCCAGTGCTTTCTGTTGCAGTTCTCTAACACATCCTTAAAACCAAGGATATTTTGTATCTTTTATTCTTCCAAATTTATTTAAGTTATAGTCTACATGTCACCAGTAATAGTTCAGATACTTAATACCTGAGTTTCTTTAAGGCTCTTGTGTAAATACCATGTGGTCTTGATGGCTTTTGCTGTTTTTACCGCCCTGTGGAAGGGTCCTTGATGTTGATATTTTATGAAAAAAGGTTTTATTTTTAGTTATCCGCTTCAAGGAAGTTGCTCCTCAGTTACACGTTGTTAGTTAGCTAACAAAAATTCTTCTGTGTTCCAAAGTCTCATAACCCAAGTCTTAAGCACACTCCATTTCTCCATTCTGTTCTGAAAAGTTCATACTTCATTAGCCAAAGTGCTAACACTGAATACGTAACTGTAAAACATTAATCCAAAATCCAAACTCACCTCCAAGTGTGACATTTTTCAACAGAAAATCCTTCAGTTATTCTATAATACTGATTTCTGAAAAATGTGTGATTTTCCCCATATGCATGAACTTTACTGTTCACAGAATAAAGCTCATCTTTTTCAAGTCTAGAAATGAGTTGTAGAGGGGGGAAACATCTTTTGTGAATAGCTGATACACAAAAGGTCAGTGGATTCCTTGGGTATTTATGTGAAGGCAACAGGATGCTAGCCATCAAAATTCCTGGTTTCAGCCTTGAAGCACTTCATGAGTGTTTATAGTGTGCGGTATAGAACAAAAAGATATGACTGTTTCTGATTTGCAGAGGAAATTTAAATTAGGAACTCAGGATAAAAAGGTATGAACACGCTCAGTGTCTCATAACCATTTTTAATGCAGCAATTCAATCTATTTGGATTTGGAAAAAAACCACCTTGTGTCACGCTGCTTCTGTTTTTCACTTAAAACCAAACGTGTGTGAATCTAGGGACTCTTATTGTTTATCTTCCTGGCAGTTTTTTCATGGGTTGTTTTCATTTAGATTGGTGGTATTTCATAGACCAAAGGATGAGAAATATCAGTCCAGTTTATATAAAGTGACACCAAGATGCAGCACAATTTTTTGCAATTATCACACTCCCGGCGTTTCTTTTCCGAGATGGGCAAAGTGAGTGTGGTGCTGCCGCTTCAGGTGTCAAGGTTCCCTTTCCAGATATGCCTCAATTAATATCATACAACATCATAGTTACAGGAAGAAATGATAGATTATGTTGTCATCTGTGCTATATCATCTCATTTGTATGATGACTCCCACTATCAGCACAGGATTAGATGAGTAGAGTGAGGTACCACATAACCAAAGAGGAACATGGATAGCTGGGAGATTTACTAGGGTGGATGCAGATGTTGCCACCAGTTTAAATCCTAGGTGAGAGTGGAGTAAGGATCAATACAGTCTCCCACATGCTGGGAGATCTCTATCTTCCAGCTCAGTGTTAATTCCTCACTAGTGTAACATTGCCACTCCAGCCAAAATATCAAAGCAGATGGCTAGTGCATGGTCAAGGATTACCTAGCCTGTGCTTCGAGGCAGATTTCTGCCTTGTCCATCTCCCTTTACATGTGTCAGATGATGCCAAATGGGCAAGACAGCACCTAGCCCCTATCTTTGGAGGATGCCCAGTCAAAGGTAGAGCTAGTCACCGATCTGTGATGGCCCTCTTCTCTCCTCACCTAAGACACGGCGCAGGTGGCAGTGACATTCATTGTTTGTTGCTGGGAGAGGTGGGCTGATGTTTGTTGGTTAGTTCATGGGCTTTTCTCAATGTTTGCTGTGCTGCCATACGTGCAGCTGAGCTTTTGCTGAGTTCCTGCTTGCTGTTGCTTAGAGTTTCAGGGGGGCAATGCAACAGACACAGCTGTTCTCTTCCTCACCCCACAATGTACTAATAGGCAATTACAGGGATAAGGGAAATGCAGGAAGGGAGATCTGTGGGGTCAAACACTCTCAGTTTGGACCAGGGTATTGCTGCCCCCTCACAGCTGTGTTCCAGGGTCACTGCACGGAGACTGCCTCCCACCCATTTATTACACACCACTAATATAAATTACTTTTGCATGCTAGGCAGTTAATGCTTCCTTACAGAGAGAGAAATCCAAAATAGGCATTAGCACATTATTATTAGTAGTAGAATAGTACGTTATTACTTATAGGTCCATATAGGAAAAATTCAGAGAGCTGTGCAGATCTTTATTTATATGTGATAATCTATATCATACATACTCACAGATATGCAAATTGCAGCTTTACATCAGAAATTCACAGGAAAGCCTCAGGCTGATGTTAATTCCGTCATTTAAATAAAGAATTTCCCATTGTTACGTGGGCCTTGGAGTGCTTCTCTGCTCTTTCTATTTACGTAGTGATTTTATTAGTTGAACCAAATGTATAGTGATACAGGCTAGTAATACTCTTATATATTGAATTATTCATCATTACAGGAGATTTCAACCAATACTGATTAATCATTTCTCTTCTAAATACTGTTTTTGTTATAAAGCTTCCGCTAATTGTCTTCTCTTGCCATTATACATGATTTCTATCTGTTATCTGAGTAGGTTTTCAATACGGTATTTAAAAAGTACCAGAACTGTCTAAAGGCTATTCAGTGAAACAGACTTTGGAAAGATATACTGTCAAGGGCAGAGTATTGAACAAGGCAGTAAGAGAAAAAAGAAAAACCTCGACAATATAATGATTCAGTTACAGTGATTACACTTGTAGTAAGCATTACTTTCCTGGAGAAATGGATGGATGGCCCACTTCCAGAATAAAAATAGACGGTTCTTAGTCTGCATCCCCCACAACTTTCTTCCAATGTTCCTCATGTTAAGACAGGTGATTTTTTTTCGTGTCCTTTTAAAGAATAGGTAGTGAAAGAGATACTAAGGATCTTTCATTTGTGCTTGGGGCTATCAATCAAAAATTAAGACAAAGATATATCTGTGCAATTATGTGACCCATGTCAGGGGGTTTGAATTCTAGGCCAGGTGAAATGAGATGGTGTTCACATTATCGTCACTCAAGGTAGACACTGGCTAGAGGTGGACTGGTCATGATCTCAAAGTGCCTGAGTTATCCTCATGGCCTGGTTCAGTATCTATCCCTACGCCCTTGCATTTACTCACCCACAAATCTGTCTAGTGTGCTCTGTTTCATACATAGCATATGACCACACAGATTAGGAAACCATGGGTGAAATACATTGGCAGCCTTGTATGAGACAATGTGCTGTCTTCTGAGTCTACCAGCTGCTTGCCATTTCTGCTGTCCCTGCCTCCGCTGTTTATGCTTGAGAAGGCATAGCAGCAGTGCTATGCAAGTGTCCACTGTGTGCATAGATGTCATCATCCAGGGGGAGTTGGTGCTTCAGAATATTAAACGAAATTGTTGCCAAAAGTATGAGCAAATATTGTAGGTCTATGTTATTAGCCAGGGATGTAGTCAGGGCTAGGACTTTGAGCAATCATCCCTTTGTTGACAAGAGTACAGAGACGACCATGTGTTAGTGTGGCCATTTTGTATTCTGAGATGACCAGCAGCAAACCCAGAACTTGGGGATGAGGATCTGAGGCCCTCTGCTATTACCACAAGCCACTTGAGCCTAAAAATCCACCAGTAGGAGGGCAGCCAGTTTGGGATAAGGAAGTCTGCCACAGTTATGATCATGTAGAGGTCTCCAAAGCCCTTGCAGTGATTGTATATGTATGTGTGACCTGCATAGACAACATCTCACAGGCCGTGAAGGCCTTCAGTCTTTGTGGATTGTACAATTGCACTAGAAGGAAGATGTGTCATGCATTCATCCCTCACTACGGCTTCCATACTTGTAACAGCACAACAGCCACCACTCTGTAATTCTGAGGCCTTGGCAGTAGAAACTCCATGCATACGGTACCACATTGTACTGTGTGCATGAGTCCTTGATTTTCCACCAGAATGAGTCCCTTCTCCCAAAGTGATACTGGGCTGTGTTGATTCAATAGATGCCATGGCTGACACTGTGTGCCTTAAGTCTGTCTATAAGGAGCGGATTCCATAGAAAACTGTCCTCTCAACCCTACTGAGTTTCCTTTAGGAAAGAAATGGTTTTCTCCGGCTCAGCTCAAATCTGGGCACAGAGTGAGTTATGTAGCGAGGATGATTGGGATTCTGTAGTCAAACAGGGACTGAGTCACACTGACAGTGCAGACACAGACAGAACCCTAGATTTGGGAAAACACCAGACTAGACTGTTTAGCCATACCTCTAATTGTCACTTGCATCTACTTTCAGAAATTTGTAGATCTGTCCAGATCTATCTGTGATTCTAATTTCTAAGCCCATTCTTCAGGAGAATTTACCTCCTTGGATGACAAGACAATTAAAGCCTTCTTAAAATGGTAGGACCGCATTTTGCTGCAATTCTGAGACATCTTGTTTCTCTGTTGTAGGTCTGATTTCTGACATGCATGTTAAAACTCAGTTCTCGTACATCTGTCACAAACACTTCTCTACGTTAGTGTGGTTTTTTTCCTGCCATACCTTCTGACTGTTTATTTAGATCTCTATATATGTAAAATAATGTTAAGTGCAAGTAGTAGTCCACAGGTATAAATGAAAACACTCTGAGAGGCAATATGCAACTGCCGAATCTGTTGTTTTTCTCCTAAATTCTCTCTTCATTCCCCATTGAAGCTGGAAATTCTGTTAATGCAATGATATCCAACAAAGATGAGAAAAGAAGTAGTAGCAGTATTTTATTAAATAGTTTATCTTCTAAAACTACAGAAAACTAATCAGTAGCATTCAAAACTATTACTGACTACAAGTGTAAGATATAATAGTGTAACAGAATGGAAGACCTAATAAATACTTATAAATATCTGAAGGGTGGGTGTCAGGAGGATGGGGCCAAGCTCTTTTCAGTGGTGCCCAGTGACAGGACAAGGGGCAATGGGCACAAACTGAAGCACAGGAAGTTCCGTCTGA
>Ga0065711_1002703_pt1 | contig 33040 bp, 25 predicted proteins | sample Hoacrofraction12_FD_59098 | JGI IMG/M metagenome (GOLD analysis project Ga0065711, IMG submission 59098) | Hoatzin crop microbial communities from Cojedes, Venezuela - Epithelial fraction 12 v2 (version 2) | ecosystem: Host-associated > Birds > Digestive system > Esophagus > Crop | place...
TATAGGAGTGGAGGTGGGAACAGCGGCGAGCAAGGACGGGCAGGAGATGTGGGGGCAGAGGGGACGCATGGGGAGAGCCCATGGGAGCGGTGGGGCTGGGAGCGAGCGGCCGGCAGCGACGAGGCAGGGCCAGCTCAGCCTCACCAGGGCAGCGAGCGGTGGCCATGGCACGGTGGGAGGAGATGGTGTGGCGGCTTGGGGGGTTAGGAACAGACGAGAGGTGCGCAGCCATGTCCCGGGTGGCCTAGGTGCCACGCCAGCTGAGATAACTCCTGGTTTACATGAAACTTCTACAGATTTCATTTCTGAGTGAGAGACCGAAAGCAGCGGAACATGGGCAGAGGCTGTGTGAACTTCTGCTGCCTTTGCTGCGACTGTACCGTGCTCCATGAAAAAAAGCATCTCCAGATATCAAAAGACGGACTACTAGGAGTTTAAACATGAATTATGAGGTCAGAAAAAAGGAAAACAACAGGAAAAAAAGAAAAAAGTACGCAGCTTCGATCCCCTCTTTAATCTACTGGAAAAACCATCAGGCAGGTTTCTGTACAAGGTTCTCCTCTGCGCCAGACGTCGGGACAGCTGCAGCCAAGGCGTCTGCGAGCGAAGCCCACCCGGTCCCCTCCGTGCTCTGATTGCAGCGAGCCGGTGCGAAGCAGCTCCTGGTGCTCTAGGAGAGGCGGAGGGGATCCTGCCGGTGGGATTTCAGCCGTCCCTGTTCGTCCCCTCGCCTCCCGCAGTCTGTGCCTCCGACCCGCCGCGGCCACGGCGCGGGCTGCGCCGACCCGCGCTGCACACGAAGCCCCGGGTTTAGTGACTGCTCCCGCTTCAGCTTCCAGGGCGAGCAGGCAGCCCCATGGAGACAGAAAATCGAGCCCATGGAAATGGATTCTGGCAATGCCAGTGTTTTATGTGCGATTTCGATGCTGTTTCTAAGCAAGCTGTCAGCAAGAAGCAGTTCAAAATCCAACACATCACCTAAATAATAAAAAAAGGAATTTCAAGCAAGTGCCAGGAAATAAAATTTACAATCACTTCTTCATTAATCAGAGGAGGAATCTCGGGGGACAGTGATAAATGGCATCTCTGAGCTCTGGAGAAGTGGGAAGGCAGAGCATATCATGGGGTTAGTCAAGGCCCTGCAGAAAAGAAATCCTGTATCCTCATGTCACAACCATCCGAGATCACTTTGCCATCATCTGGCAAACAACAAATACGAGCTCAGCCCAGAGGCACAGCTCCAGCAGCCCACGGGAGAATTACTCAGCGCGTCAGGCACGGCCCTGGCGGGACGCCTGCCTCCTTCCACCGAGGGACCGCGCAGGCGGCGCTCAGCACAGCACCGACGGCGCCGCTGGCGAAGTCTGCGGCCCAAACAACTTCACCGTTCTGCACGTGGGCACACAAACCTCCATCAGAAGAACAGCAGCACGAAGCCAAACAAACCTAAATCTCAACAATGCAAAAATCCAGCTGAGGAAGATCAAAAATAGCCAAAACCCTCAGAGTATTCAACTTATTCAACAGGAATAAATCTCCCCAAAGACTGATCCCTTATTTGCTCTCCTCCAGTTCCGTTTCCAAATTCAGTGTTCATCTTTCTTATTTGAACATCCTATATGGAATGAGCAACGTTTTGCTTTTACTGGAATTTAGAATATACGTTGGTCTGAAGCGAACTTGGAAGAGCAGGCACCAGCACCCAGCTCTCTCTATGCACAACATCCAAAAGAAAAATCTTTATGAATGAGTTCCTTAAAGGCAGAAGTAAAAAATTCACATAAAATTCAATTAAAATAATTTAGCCTAATCTGCTGTTAAACAATTAAGACTTCACTAAATCAGGGGTAGAATTTACATAAAAATTAAACTACCCCATGTGCAATATTGAACCATTTCAGAATTACCAGTAATTTAATTGAATACGTTTAAATGGTTTGTTATCAGGATGATTGTTGTAGATGTCTTCAACGTCAGGAAGGTAATCAGAGTAAGCACCAGACACGCACACCCCACACAAATCAACTCTGCCATAAAACTGAACTTAATGAATAGACATTTTCATATTTCTGTTTTATTTGAAGTTGCTTTATTTGCATGTTAACATAAACATGTGCAGCTAATTCCAGAAAGCCAATTGCGTGCACAATTGTGCGCAGTTTCGGGCCCCCGTGCTGCGCAGCGGTGACGACTCGCGCAGCGTCTGCGCTGGGCTGCTCGCGCCGTTCGAAGGCAGCAGAGGCCCCACAGAGGGAGGGCAGAGGACCCCCGCCCCGGGCACCCCCGCCACAAACGCCAGCCCCGGGCGCTCTGCACAAGCAGGCGGCCGAGGCCAGGCTGGGCGGCTGCCCCGGGAGACTCAGCGACCGGCGGGAGCCTTTCGTAGGAAAGCCTTCAGCACCCCTAAAAAAGGGAGGAGAGCACTTCCCTCCATCTTCAACAAATCTGACAAATACATTCCATCTAAAGCAAATTCTTCTTCTCAGTGGTGCAGCCAACTCAAGGAAGACGTTACCTGCATGGTGCTGAATCCGAATTTACAATAACCCCTTCGACAGGTATCTGGTAGTTGCCTCCTCGGCTCGGCTGTGCAGCGCTCGCACTTTGCGCTGAGGAAGCCATCAGCATCCAGCAAGATGGAATCCCTGTTCAATACCTGTGTTTTCTCTGCTCCGTGAATCCACTCGTTGTCTATCTCTGCCTAGGTGTGGGCACCAGTTTCTCATTTTAACTGAATGTTTGTTCTTTTCCATCATCTTTGCTTTTTGAGGACTCGGCTGCTCCCTACCGTGAGGCCGATGGAGTCGGCTGTCACCGCGGCGCTCGCGTCGTCAGAGCCCCCCACGCAGCCGGGGAGCAGACGAGATGCCTGCGGCAGGGGTCGGAGCTGCCGGCTGCACCTCCGCGTCAGAGCCGCTGCAGCTACCCCAGCACACGGAAGAGTAATTGAGCACACGTTTAAAATGGTCCAAAAGTCAAGGTAAAACTGACACCACACTTACTAATGGGTACGATTTATTGAGCAGCATTCTTGAGGCTTCATATCCTGACAGCAGAGTTTATAATACTCTCCTTGAGGACAAGGAATATAGAAGAGTTCTTCTATTGCCTGTTACAGAAACATCAATATTTTTAAAGCTTGATTTAAATGCATAGAGTGCCTCTAAATGCCAAATCAGCTTTTTTTTTTGTAAATTAACAAACCTTTTTCTATGTGTAAACATATAACACATATACAAATAGAAATGTGACAAAGGTACTTTCAGGAGTTAGAATATGAAATCAAAGTAGGGTTTTATGTTACAGCTTCCAAGACTCAACTGTGTCTTGTGCCGATGTAGTGAGCCGCATTCAGGGCACTCACTCAGCTTCTGCCGGCTTTGTGAAGGAGAAAAGCTCAGGCTCCAGATGAGCTCCTCTTGGCGACCTGCCTGTGGTTCTGGGTTGGCTTTGCACTATCTGCTGGAGCCTCCGCCGGTGCAGATACGCTGTTATCCCTGTGGGACCTGCCTGAATCACAGCATAAGCAAGCCCTTCAGCACCTGAAACTATAACAGTCACACTTACATTAAGTTCTCAGTTGCAGTTTCCACCCATTTGTCCAGCGGAATGCCTGAGCCAGTGTAACCATCAGAGAGGTCAGAGGATGCTACCAAACCCAGCACAGGGCAGGAATCTTTCTGCACATCAGAAGCTGCAGAGGATGATGACAGTCCACCGCAGAGTCTGTTTTTGCCCAGCCTCATTTCGTGGCAGTTAGGTGGTTTTGTTTCCGGGCACCGGAACAGACAGTGGTGTTCTATCAACCAGGATAAACAGGCGACAGCAAAATAACTTGCCCTGCAGGGACTGCGGAGACCTCAGTCGGGCTGGTGGCTTTACTCCAGGCTACAGCAGTAAACAAAGCTGCTTTGCCCCAGTGGTCGCAGTTTAAAACACCAAAGCTCGCAACATTAAAACCTGAAGCGCTTACACACGCCCTTCCCTCCGGGGAAGCCGGAGCACGCGGGTGATGCTGGGTCCGGCCCTGGGCATCGCTGCTCGGGCACGGAGGGGTGATTCCCCGGGGCCCCCCGACAGCGCGAGCCGTCTCAGCACCCTGTGCTGCTCCCAGCAGCTGGAGAGTCTGGGAAACCAGGGAAGGAACCCCGGCACCGTGCCCGAGAGACCAGCCAGCTCCTCTCTACAGAAACCGCGTGCCGTCATTATGGTCAATAAGAGATGAATAAAGACTCTACTCTGTCGTCAGTCGTGCAGCTTCTTTCACGGCTGAAGCAGCACAGGGATGTGGCCACCTCCAGCACCGCGTCTTCCTACCTCGGGGCTCTGCTTGGTACACAGGAGCAGGAGACGGGAGCTCCACCAGCAAGCTGGAGCAGAAAAGAAAGCTTCAAACAGATGGTTTCAATTACAGCCCTGGCACCGAACCTGAATAATGACTGTGCAGCTGACATAATATTAAGAGCGTTGTTAATGCTGTTAATTGTTAGAGAAGAGCCTGCAAAGCAAGGGTGAATTGCACGTCAGAAGTACCTCCACAGGAGTGTCACCAGCTACCGGGAAATGGTCCCCAGTTAAAGCTACTGAACGAGGGTCCGACTTTGGAGACAGCAGTTGTGCAGCGAGTGAATTAGTACGTGGCAGAGGACAGCGAAGGGGTGGACAGGGCTGTAATGTGCAAATCACTGAATGCTGTGATTCAGTCTCTACCCAAAGTTTACTAATGTTTGCTGTTGTGTTTACACCAGACAACTTTAATACTTGCTATTTACTGTTTAGTTTATGTTAAATAACTATCTTTGACAGTCACTAGGCTGAGTAATCAGTATTTTTTTTTTCAATACAAAACATATGGAGTCACCCAAGGAGAGTGCATTATCTCCATCCCAAACTCCGCCACGCAAACCGGGATCTTGCTCCCACTCTGTTTTCAGGTGCCTTTCGTCGCTGCCTCTCCGGCTGCCAGACGAGTCACCTCACTTCCCTGTTGCTGCAGTACAGTTGGTTTTGCTAATAACAGCTGAAAAAAAAAGAGAGATTATACTACATCTGAATTTTAATCAAGGTTTTCCTAAGAGCTTACTACTTATACCTGGGACCAGCTGGAGTTGTCCGCGGCATCCGTGACTGTTAATTCTTTCAGGCTTGCTTGAAGGTCACACCGTGAGTGGCTGCCTTTCCCAAAGAGCTCAAATCCACACTTCAGGCACTTACACGCACCGAAGAGCTGTTTTGAAAACACAGCTCCAATTTTGGCTGCAGAAGAACTCAGTATTTAACCCATAAACACCTTTTCCCTTTACACAACTTCTCCATGAAGCGCACAGACCGAGGGGTTTCTGCCCTCCGTGGCCCGGGGAGCCCCGAGGGGTGAGGTCCGGGAGGTGTCGGCCGCTCCGGACCCCGAGGGCAGCCTGGAAGGTCAAGGGCAGCAGTACCTCCCGTCCGACACGCGGCAAGGGCACCCCGAGAGCAGCACACCCGAGCTGCGACGGCGAGCCTCCACCCAGCCCCCCCGAGAGGCACAGAGCAGCTCCCGGCGCAGGCTGCAGTGGGAGCGAAATGGAGGGGGCTCACCCCTCGCTTAAAAGGAAAAAGAAACTGTTTGCTGGAGTTCATCTGATGTTTTCAGGCAAAAACAGCTGAGAGAAGAATGCAGAAGGCTGAAGTTTGCCTTCCTGGTTCATCCTTCCCAATTCCCACCGCCCCAAACTTCCCAGACGCTTACAGAGCAATCGAAAGAGGCCAGGTGGACAGAAACGTCACGTTCTGTGCTCTTACTCGCTTGCCTGGAGAACTTCACTCACCGCATTTTGGACATTTCTGAATATAAGTTTATTAAAAATAAGAGTGACTTCTGTAGAACAAGCCAGCTTTCCCCAGGTTTTGCAACAGGCATTTCTGGGTTAAAATTCTGCCAGACACAGCCTGCACGACCACTGGGACACTCCACCCACATCCAGCCCCTGGAGGAAAACCAGGAGCAGGTTGCACGCGGTCGGAGAGCATCAAAGCTTCAGCAGCTGCAGGTCCCGCGGGCTCCCTCCACGCCGCAGACTGGGCTGGCAGCCGGTGCCGGCCGGTGGTCGGGGCTTCGGATGAATCTCTTGGTGGCTGGGACATTGGTTGTCACGGGAGTTAGAACACAAAACCATGAAAATGGAGGATGCGCAGACGTGGCAGCAATATGGCAGGGGTCGAAAATAAAGAGAGAAGACCTTCACCCGGGCTGCACCCATCCTCTGCTCCCTCTTGTTCTCCCGTTCTCAGCTTTGCCTGGGCTGATCGATGCCAGGTTTACGTTAAGGTGAAGAACCACAGAGCTGCAAAACCAGTGACAGCCATTAGCAAAAATAAAAGATAAACAAAGCAGCTGGGCATTATGCAATAGGCCATTTCTGCTACAAAGACACAAAATAGGCACCAGGAAGTCCTACCTATAAATCAAATTTTAAAAAAAGATTAGGGTCAGGTTGAAATGAGACGCCAGACATATTTGCTTCTTTCTGCTAGTTAAGAGAATTACATGTTACACAAAAGAAGCAGTCGGCAACAACAACAACAACAAAAAGAAATAATTACAGTTATTTTGTAACAATGAGAAATCTGGGGAGAGAAATCTAATTTTTTTTTTTTCTCCATTTAAGCACAAAGTCCAGTTGTTTTCAGTCTAGGTTAACTTCAAATATTTATTTTCCATGTCTAAGGAGCTTTGTGACTGGGAACAAAGTGAAAGGAAAAAAAAAAAACCAAACCCATTTCTATTTGTAAGCCATTTCTGTTTGAGAAATAACGGTTAGAAGCAGTCAGACTAGCACATGAACTTAATCGCAAACAAGGCTGCAGCTTTGTTATTTTCCTTCTCTCCCAGAAACAGCAGCCACCTCCATCCCCTGCAGACTGCAGCTGCCCACCGCGGTTTAAGGTTCTCCCTTGGCGGACGGTGCCGCTCCCTCCTCGGCACCGATTTCCCCGGCCGGACGCGCGCCGGGGGGATAAAGCGTGCTGGGAGCGAGGGCTGGAAGGTCAGACCCCTGTAAATAACCTCAAGAGGTGAACAGCACCCAGGATGGACCCCCACGTGTAGATGGCCTCGACCCAGGGAGCCCGCCAGGCATCGTCAGAGGGGTGGGCTGGCCCCAGGAACCGGGCGCGTGCGGACCTGCTGCTCACTTGTCCCCGCTGGTGACCCACTCCAACGAGTGTGCCCTTCGAAATACCTCCTGGGCTCAGGAGAAGATGAATACCAACCGCAGGTTAAACACCAGAGCGTCAGCCCACCGGGTGAGGAGAGACACAGCGATGGGCGGAGGCTTCAGGTCCTTTTCAAAAACATACAATGTTCTTGGAGGTACCACCCAAACCACAGGGCTTTCCCCTCTCTGCTCAGCAATAACTCCCAGGACACGGTTTCCCTCCCTCTTTCTGGTCGGGCGAATAGTTATTGTGCTAGGAACTGGAGCAGCTGGGACAAGACCAGGTAAAATCCCCAGCCGCAGCACTTGCACCGGGAAGGCGGTTGGAGCATCACGATTCGGCTGCTCTGAAGGGAGCAGGGCTCAGCCCAGGCGCTCCTGCCTTGCCCTCCGCTGCAAACGGCCGTCTGTGCCCCACAGGGAAACCGAGCGCTGAGTTTCGGGAGAGCACTGGGGCCCCCAGGCAGCCCCCCAGCACCGCTCCTCCCTCGCCGGGCACCGAGCACAGAGGAGGCGGCAGCGCTCGGCATCGCCACGCCGGAGCATCCGCACGGCTCCCTGCGTCCCAAGCCGGGGGCCCGGGCAGCAGAGCTGCGGCGCGCAGCGAGGGCTCCGCTGCAGCTTGGAAACGCGGCACAGACTGCGAGGAGTCACCGTCTCCTCCGTCCTTCTGCAGCTTCTGCAGACCCGGCTCGGCAGTTCCTCCCTCGCCCTCTCCGTACGAGCGACGTCCGAGCCACCGCGCGTGCTCACCACGCTCGGTGTCTCGCACTAATAGCCAAAGCTCTGCTAAAATGAATCTCTCTCCTCTCCTAAAAATAAATGCCAGTAATATCAGACGCCATCCTGGGTAACAAGAATTAATAACTTGTTTCTTCAGGGTCAAGTGCATCCCATAGACAGGAAGGGAATAACTGTAACCTGCCTTCTGATTACAAGAGGAGATGATGGGGCTGTTCCTGGGCCTTCCTCATCTGTCACTGTCTCTTCTTGCCGTTAGCGATTTACTCCACACTCACTGAATCATACCTTGGATTTCATTATCAGAACCAATAACTGTGTTTTGTTATAAATCAGAGTATGTTGCTCTCTGCCTGGAAAAAAACCCTGGCATTGTATTTCTCATAATAAGTTTTAATTGGATTTTAGCTCTCTGCCTTTTATACTTCATCTTAGGCTTTATTGGGTTTAATTACAAATCCATAGCTATTTGTTATGTGGCTCTGGTTTGATATTTTGCACTGACAATTACATTTTTATTCAAAGAAAGAATATATTAGGAAAAAATAGCAAGAGACAGGCTCATTGTATGAGCTGATTAATTGAATTCCAGTTTTATGTGCATTTATGATGAATGATTGTGTGCCAGAAAACGACTTCAATATTAGATCAGAGTGCACTTACTCATTTTAATTGGTTTGCACAAAGTGCAAACCGCTGTAATGATCGATCAGCTGTGAAAACACAATCGCCACCGAGGCGCTCCGTGCCCTGGCTCTGCGGTCTCCTGAAACTCTGCTCACAATTCTTTGAAACCTTTCCGTGCAGAAGAGCGGTGAGATGGATGGTGGAGCTTCGGCACTCTGGAAGAAAGCAAGGATAAAGCATCGCTACCTCTGCTATGGTCTCTTCGTTCGAGAGTTGCAGCTTGGTTTTAATTATTCATAACACTTATTAGCAAATAAGGTTCCTTATGTTTTCACAGAAAAACAGAGATGTGTTGGAAATAAGAGACTGTAGCTCACTGCCACTAAGCCTTCTCAGAAACATTGAGCAAATACGCATAATGATAACAACAATAAACGATCTCATCTGTATTGGCCATGAGCGATTTCAGGACAGGGGGTGATTCTGGTGCCCAGAGCCCCAGTTTGGGGACTCCATGGCTCGGCTCCCCTCGCTGCTCCCTGCTCCGAAGCATGGCCAGCGACAAGTCACCAGTCCCCAAGGGCGAGATGCGATTCTGACCACCCCTGGGAAGAAAAACTCCGAGGGAAAGGGCCCTGGTTGTTCTTCATACCAGCACAACTTGGCTTCAACACTCTGCTCACAGGAGCAAGAAACCAACTGACTTCTTCGTTACCCACTTGCCGCGCGGGAGCACAGCGCTGGCCAGGAGCTGCACCACCACCGCCAGCACGCGGCTGCTGCCAACAAACATCGCTGGCTAACGAGCCACCTCGGCAGGGTCGCACGTCCCGCGAGGCCGGAGAAACAGCCGGAGCCGCTGCAGAGGAAACCTAAACCCGAGTTACAGTCACAGCAAACGCAGCTGCGTCACCACAAAGGCTTTGCACCCTACTTGAATTTTGTTTAAAATAACTGGCAGCACTCCCACGTGAAGCTCTGATGTGATGCCGAGAACCGCAGCTCAGCACCAGCCCGCAGCGTGCCTTAATGTGACACGGCACTGAGAAACACAACCTGACAAACCAGTGGCAAGTCTTGCTGGAGAAAGCAAGTTTTACTATTTGCTCTCCACACCAACCACCATCAAATATAGTTTTCTAAGCACTGAAAATATTTAGTCACCCCAGTTTTATCATGTCACATCAAATTAATTTGAAAGTGGGTGAGGACAAACACCAGCGCATGAGCACACCAGACTGATGCTCTGAACCAAGACCTCGGGTGGAAAAAGAAATACAAAGTCCTGCTTTTAGAGGCTGGAGCATCACAGTATCAGAAAATTTGGTGATTTATTACCACAAACTGATTCAATACAAAATAAAGGAAAATTTTATTTACTCAGCTCCAAAAGCCCACTGGAATAATGGAAACAGACCCCCCCGCCCCCCTTGTGCACTTAGCCTTCCTTACAGACAGCGGGTTTATTATCGTAAGCCTTCATTCCAAATCAATATTCCCAGTTACTCCTTTGGCCTACACTTATTGACCACAGCTATCCTTGCAGCCTTCTTATTTGCAAGATGCCGTTCACAAATAATGACATTTGAGGGGGAAGAAAAAAGCAGAATTTGTTACTCTCAACTTTGCAAAGCAAAGGACAATAAGCTCAAGCTAGAAAAATAAATCCAGACCTTTTTCCCCCTGGAAAGCTGAGTGCCAAAACCTGGATAGGGACATTCCACAACCTGAAGGTTTGACAACCCTTGCACGTTCTGATGTTGTGGGGTTCTTTTAAAGCTTACTAAACAACTCTGGAAGGAGAATTCGGTGTCACAAGCACTGACCTAGATCACAGCAAATTTACTTTGTGAAAAATAAACTGTACACTCTTATTAAGCGGAGCAGTTGTGACTGTTTGATCGCACTGACACGGTGCTCGTACCGTGTCGGTGCAGCAGTTGCTCCTGATGCCCAGCGACAGCGGGGGGGCTGGGCTCCCGCCGCTGCGCAGTCAGCGACGCGATGAATGGAGAACACGCGTCCGGACCCTCGTGCAGCAGCGCTGCCTCTCCAGCCAACCTCTCAGCTGCGTTCCAGCAGCCTGGAAAATACCAAACTTCAACAAATATCGCTAGGCAGCCATGCGTCTTTTCTTTGGTTTGATAGTACCTTCCCAAGTAACCAGTTTGTACGAACCAAAAGCTTCCCGTCTGTGTGCAGCACCAGAAGGCAGTGGCTGTGAACACAAGTGCTGCTGGGCCCTTCCACACGCGTCCCACCAAAGCTTTTCAGCCAAGGCTGCGGTTTGCTGCGGAAAGGCAGAGCTCGCACGCCGGGCGTGGGCTGCAGGGAGCGCAGGACGGGCCGGGTGCCGGCGCAGGGAAGGCACCCGCCGGCTGGCGCAGCGGCTCCTGGCAAGCGCCGAATGAAACAACTTCCTTTTCGTCCGCCCAGGCTGAAAGCCTGAAGTGCTCTGGGAACGCTGGGAACAGGCCTGGCTCAAACAAGAAAAGAGCAATGGAGAAGTCAAGCCGAGCACTCAAACGCGTTTGGTCCAACGAGAAGGGAGAGAGACTTGTGCAGCACAGACCCAGCTACGGATTCGCTGAATTCATCATCCAGGGACATGCTGACACCCCGATACAGGCGAGTCCACAAAGCACAGCTCAAAAAATGGATTTGGAGGGAGGTTCTCTCCCTCTAGGAGTACTGGTTAGAACCACCCCGTTTTTATAATGTATAATGTTCTTATTGTAGCACTACAACACAGTATAAAAGCCCATTAGCAGAAGTGGAATAATCAAAACACCCACTGTGAATCTCTGAATTGAAATGTGAGTGCAGAACGGCTAAGGAGACATCACACTTTCCGTAAGTGTTTTTGTAACTCAGGGAGATAGATCTGCCCACTGTTAACACCCTTCAACTCTACCTGCTGTAGTCCTGACCTGAAAACCCTTCTGATCCTCAGCTTCCCGAGCTGCGTAACCGGAACATCCCCAAGACCATCAGCACTCGGCAGCTGTCACCGCTGCGTGGAAAACCAGCTGGGGAAGCTGCCCAATTATTTTTCCAGACTCAAAAGGCAGCACTGGAAGAGAAATGACATCTTAGAGATCTGCCAATTTACTGGGCTTGAAGAGTCAGTAGAGGTCAGGTAAAAGCAAAGTAACAAGTGGCTGAGTATTTACACGCAGGATTGTTTCAGGGGGTTTTCCTGGATGCTTTAAACTTCTCAGACTGAGAAATCTGAATCGCTTTTGTGCCTCTGCTCCTGTGTTCCACAAGCATCTAATTTATGATTGTTAGATGTGTCCATCAGCAAAAGGCTAAGGAAACAGAACAACCTAAAAAACACCTAGGATTGAAAATGAAGAAAAATCCCTGTTTCTCCTGCTTTCCCTCATTCCCTCCCGCAGCTCCAGCCACCCGCCATCCCGAGGGATGCAGGAGCGCAGACACGGCACAACGTGGTCCCTCCCGCGGAGGGACAGCGTCTGGAAGCAGGGAGGTCACAGATGTCGGCATTGCTGCGCTGCCTGCATGGTGGAAGGTCCCTGGGTCACACCGGGTCACACCACGTCCTTCGGAGGAAAGGCTAAACCCTGCGTTTTTCCTCTTGGCGTTTCCCCTGACGAGTGCCTGCGCTTTGCCTGTGACTCTCCCGGCAGCTCTGCCTGGGTGCGAGGGGAGAAGGGGTCAAAAGCCACCAAGCTCCAGGCTGGGACTGAAGCACGAAATCTGCCGGCTGGGTTCTTGCCACTTGCAGAGTCGTCCCAGGCAGCCTACAGGAACAGAATGTATAGACACGGACATACATATTTATATACCAAAAGCCACAAGGCATGCCTCAGCTCCAGAATAAGCAGCCTTTTTCACAAGGCTTTTTCTCCAAGGTTTTTCCTTTCTTACCCAGAAAGGCGTTTAAACTACTGGTCATGAGTACCACGGGGTCTTCAGCTGGTGCTGGCTTCTCGTCGCTCGTTAACCGGCGCTGCAGGGTAAGCGCTCAGCCGGCTCGTTTGCTGTGTTACCCGGGCACGTGCCCGGGGCTTTGCGAGCAGACCCACAGCAGGCAGCTTCCACGCAGCTGGAGGAGGGAGGAGCAGAGCCAGTGCTTTCCAGTGCACGTCTGCAGGTGACGCGATGCTGGGGAAGGTGCATGTCGCTGGTGGTCGTCGCTGCTGGTGGGCTGGGTCATCCCCAGGGTAACCCTCTCCCGTCACCAGTTCAGAGACCAAGGGCTGGGAGCTGCGTGGTGGTGCTGAGCATGTTCCAGCGACAGGCCCAAGCCCTGCTCACCATGGCAGCGGCGACACTAACGCGGACACATCGTCCAGAGGCTGCTGAGCCAAGGGCAGAGCCGCCCAGCAGCCCCAGTGATCCCAGCTGGCTCCAAGCCATGGCTGTGACAAATGACAGGTCAGTAAAACACTGATATGCACAGGGCAGTAAAGTAAATCTAGCTTTAAAACAGCACTGGAAAATAGATATGGCTGTTCTAGCTGAGAGGAAACTTGAAATTAGTTTTACAGTTATTTTACTTACTTTTTTATTCTGTTTCTTGACACCCAGAGCATGCAATAGCACACAATGTATTATTTTATTTCCCCTTTACTGGAGCAGAAAGGACAAAAATTACTGTGTTATTTACTTGCATAAGTAAAAAAAAAAATCCACAGGAACAAAGAAAGTACATATTAACTCTTGATGTAACGCACCATCTGACACCAAACAGCCAAAGGCCTACTGGCTTTTAGCTGGTGACTACACACTGGTCCAATGCAGAGACGGTGATGTCCCAGCGTGAGGTGGCAAGTCAGCCGCACGTCCTCCAGAGCCCGTCAGAAACCCCTGCAAGAGGGGCAGGGGAGAGGGGGCAGACACAGGGGAGCTGAGAGACGCCGAGAGAAAAAAGCAACCATGAGCAAGTGCGTGTTCACTGTGTCTGGTTCACTGTCAGTAACGGCAGTCTTTAACAAATAGCCAGTTTCTGTGGAGTTATGTCAAGTCCTGAGGCACCATATTTTTTTTAAATGACAATTATCAAGCCCAACATAACTGCTTCTTATTTGATAAGACAAGATCGCTGTTGATTTGCCAGCTATTTTCTCTTTATCAAATGGGAGGGAGTATTATGAGGCTCAGAAGCAATCCACTTTATTCTTGACTGTACAACTCTCCGTGCTACATACCTGGAGGAGATACAGCTACATACCTGGAGGAGACACAGCTACATACCTGGAGGAGATAGGAGGCTCTGCAGCGTGAAGGCATCTTCCTCCTGCCGTTCGCAGTGCAGCGCAGGACTGCCTGCTGGACCGCAGACAGCGTTACAAGGCCTGTCTTCAGACAGAAGAGTGTCTCTGATCTAAACCACACAAGGAATTCAATGACCCCACGTGCTCAACATAAGAAGCTCTGCAAATCACGTTGTGTTCAACAGCAGCGGAGTGCTCTCCCAGGCACATCTGGGGAGCAAACTGCGTCACCTGAAGAAACTGGAAGATAAACACTGATAAATCAGAAGTAACATGTCCTTGCTTAGGTGCAGGGGTGCAAACTGGTGTCCCGCACTGCGGCTCCTCGTGTGCGCTTGGCGCGGCGCAGGGCACCGTCCCAGCGGCAGAGCAGCCGAGGGACGTGCAGCAGCGCACGCTGTGCCGATTGCCGGCGCTGCCGAGGCTGCGAGACAGCAGCACACGAGACCTCACAAATCTGACAGAACAGAAAACAGTCGTGAAAGTACAAAAATATTCCCTGTGGTTCCTGCATTCTCCTCAGACCAGCTAGCAACGCCAAGTAACCTGACGCACGAGCAGATGAGGTGTCTGATAAGGATGATATAAAATCTCCGATTCTGACAGCATTCGATGTTCACCCATGAAAAGTTCATTTTTCTCTGGCTCGTGAGAGATTTCAGGGAATAAAATATCTCCAAGGCGCCTGCAAACGATGGTTCCCCGCAGCTGGAGCCCTCGCAGCGCGCTGCAGGCGTTGGGCTCGCAGGAGAACACGCCGTGGGACTGGGCCCTTTTCCGTCGTGCTTCCTCCTCTCCCCTAACCCGTCAGTTTAATGCCTCCACCCTGTCTGAGGCCCCGTACCACACCCAGAAGAGCCATCGTTGGTACCAAGTAGGGCAAATGGTTTCGGTCATCTTCCACAGCATGTAGGGAAAACGGTTCTGGCTCTGCGGAGGGTCCAAGATCTGCCCGTACTCCAGTGCCATCACTGCCACCCGGGTGCCTGGGTCTTCTCCTAACACACAGCACAGGCGCATTCAACAAGTGCTGTTTTCCCCAAAATTTCTCTTCTCATTGCAATTTCTCATTGCAGTTGGGCCAATAAATGTAGCTGCTACTTTTTTAAAATCAGAAATCAAAGTAATTTAAAGCTAGTAACAAAGCTGATGAAACCAATTTTTTCATTTAAGCGGTCAGACCTCTCAGCTGGAAGCTCTGCAGCTGGTATTTGCTGCTTAAAGGGACACGTGACGTACCCTGGGAAAGCTTTGGCAAGCAGCTATGAAGGAGACGTAAAGAAGGGGAGATGAACGCTGAGGCCCTAACGCAGGGACCAGTTTTCACATCTCCATCAGTGGGTTAAGTGCTTGTGCCTCTCTGGAGCTCTGGGACTACTGACCTTGGAGAATTCCAGCAAGAGTCACTTGTGAAATCAATATGAGCAGCAAGTTTGACAACCTGCCTCTGCTGCAGCTTGAAGCCATCACCCTGGTTCAGAGCATGGGATTAATTTAAAGAAAACGGACTGCCTGTACTCAGTGAACACTGAGGGAAGCCTGGAACAACCCATGCCCAACCAACCAATTATTAAAGTGGGATTTTTATATCGCTACAGAGCGGAATGAAGAGCACCCATTTTTAGACAAGCCGCCCTGGCTTGCACTCGTCAGCACGGGTTTGCGCCAGTATCAGGACAAGCAAAAGGGCACCAATATGAAAGTGAAAGAGGGACAAAAGAAAAGTAAAGGCTAGACTCAGGCAAGGAGAGATGCTGACAAGCAGACAGAAAACAGAACAGTCTGAGGTCACGTGCTAATTTATATTCAGAAACGGCTTCCAGTTTCAGCCTCAGGATCAACTGTTATTTTTCCCCACCTATTATCTTCTTGCTTGTCCTTGCGCCAAGAGGAAGCGACCGCGAGTCGTGCCTGTCCTTGGATGAGAGGCTGTGGCCCTGCTGAGCCTGCACTGAGGGCATGTTTCTGACACCACTGCCCCGAGCACATCTCCCAAAGATGACTCCCTGCACCTCCGACAGCGTCCCGAAAGCAGCACAGCGACCGAGCAAAAGCATTTCATTCATCAGTAAAATTGAGGACACTGAGCAAAATATATCCCTGGATAAAACAACCCTTATGTTTAAAGTAAGCATCATAATATAATGATGTACTCAACTGTATTTTCAAGAGTTTCAAGCAGGCAAAACATTGAAGTACTTGAAATAGTTTTCTCCTCGTGTTACTGGCATTAGTAACAGCTCAATCAGACAAGCTTCTCCTGGGGAAAAGGGTGGGGGAGCCTGGAGTAGAAAGGCAGATTTTAAGAGTCGTCAAACTTGACAGCAGCTGTAAGCAGCTCAGAACTAGGACAGCAAACACCATCATCGGGGTCCTCATTATACCCCATCTCGCTGCGTACCATCCACCTCCCCACCTGGAGAGGCTTTAATTAGCAGGACATCTCATCATCCCGAGGACCCGGCCCTTGCCTGGGATGGAGCGAGCAGTGCACAGTGCTGCTGCCCAGCAGCCATCAGCATTTGTTCCAGCATTAAAGAGTAAATTCTAAAATTCTGCCACACTGGACAATGGTTTAACCTTTTTTTGCATTGTTTTTTACCCACCACTTATTCTCAGCCCTGTTGCCTTCTTAGGTTCTCTGTGGAGGCCTAAATGATGCTAAGGTATAAACACACATTTTGAAACAGACTGAACTGGGTAGAAAATAATTACTATTTGTGAACATGCTAGGTGTTAATTAGGGAGCTTCATACAAGAAGTAAGAAGAAATATAAACATTTTAGGAAAGTAGCTGTGTTGATCAGAACAGGAAAAAATAACCTAAATATACCCTAAAAATTCAGGACTATAGAATGGCATGTAAATGATGAAATGTGGCCCAAAACAATGAAGGTGGGGTGTACAACACAACTGCTATTTCCTGACCAGGAAGACAACCTGTATGAAGGAACCGGAATTCGTAAGACTAACACAGAGCAGACAGGTAGTGGGAGTGAAAAACGGAAAAGAGAAAGCAAAAGAAAATGAGCTTCAAGTGGAAAAGAACATCTCAGCTGGAGAGGCCCCTCCAGCCCTGCCCAGGGAAGAGGTGTTAGAGGAGAAGAGTTGGTTTCCAGAAGCTTGGGGTGACCAGATTAAACTCCACCAGCTGAAGCAACACCCATATGTTCTTTACATATGAAGACAGCAGTCATCTAATTAGAGCCAGAAAGCAGGCTGAGGGAGAAAAATTATTCATGTAGGACTGAAAATGTCACCCTAGATAACGACCCGAATAAATCCCACCATCAAAGCCAGCTCACTTTTTGGCTGCAGCAGTGGCAAACCGGTGGCAAAGAGAGGGTGCATCCATCGGTGCTGGTGACCGGAGGAGACACGGGTGACCATGGGCTGCGGGGACGCGGCCAGGCCGGTCACCCTGAGCAGCGAGCGCTGCTCCCGAGCCCTGCAGCCACATTTCAGCTACTCCTACACAGCACACTGCTGAAACACAAACCAAGTGACATCTTTAAAAATAGATTTCAGAGAGAACTGCATGTATTACCACCAGTGCAGGAAAAAAAAGAGACCCAAATGAGAAATTAATGGGACATAGTAATACTACGATCCCATTGAAAATGTATCTATGTTTTTGATAACAATTAATGGTCTACCCTGAAACACTCGGACTCATCTGTATTTCAAAGATCTCATGGCTGCAGTTCTCCTGTCCCAGTTTTTGCCTCTTTTAAATGGGTGCAGGAAAGCAAAACCAAAGTGGTTTAATACCGTAATGTCCTAGAGTGATTTACCTTGACCTTCTCATCTGGGTGACAGGCCTGGGAAGGCTGCTGAGATCAGGAGCAGTGCGGTTGTCCAAACGGTGAAAAACACTGCACTGAGCAGAGTCAGGTGGGAGATGGAACCAGGGTTCCAGATGGAACCAAGTCCTTTCTCCAGTGGGGATGTTCAGAGCACCTTCACCTTCCCCATGTCACAGAACTGCTGAAAACCCAAAAAGTAATTAAAAAAAATATGGCATGTGCAAGGGTAGGGAAAGAGCATCATTTCAACCTGCAGAATATGAAGTGTTTGCCAACATATGGGGGCTGATCCTTGGCTCATGTAAATTGCCACAGCTACATGAAAATCTAAGGAGTTACGACATACCGTTCCAGCTAAATATCATTCTGTGTTGGCAAACATTTCACAAATCCTCGTATCTATTGAAGGCTGAAACAAAACTCTTTTTCCACCCCCAGTAAACAGCTTGGTGGAAGCAAAGTTCTCGGAGCCCATGAGATCAGCTTCTCTCAAGCAGTTCTGCCTCCCCCGGACACATTGCAGGAGACATGTCAGAAGGCAGAGACAAAATAAACTGTTGGAGCTGTGCTGATGGCAGAAACAAAGCTCATTCTGCACTTTAACATATTTTCTTTCCACAGTTGTCCTTCCATGTTTTTTACGAACTCCGCAAATTCCAAATCATGTCTTCTAAAATAAATCTCCCTGCCTCTAGCAGTTTTACAGCTGAGAAGAGGCAGAAGTCCACCTACAGCCTGTCCACCCTTACCTGACAACTCAGCAGGAGAAAGGAGGTTGCCATCAAACTGCACACTATGCCACCTGCTCCACAATACAGACCTCAGAGGAACGAAACACTAGAATTTGAAAGTTATAGAAACTTGAATTACAAATACTGAAATCATATTCACCTCTTCAGGCTCTCTCCCTTTAAAAAGATGCTGGAAAAAGCTATCAAATGCTATCTTGTCTTGGTGTGCTTCTCAAGAGGACATTTGTACATGGGGCAGGAAAGGAATAATTGCGTCGCTCTGTACAGGCTCTGGGTGGTCTCTCAATAATGTATGACTGCTCCTTGACTAGCCAGCAAATACAGGCTGAAACCTCTTGCTGGCAGCCACGCTCAGAGGCAGATCCAGGGCTGAGTCACTGTTGTACTTGTCTTCCCCAGCGACAGCTCCATTTAGCTTTAGCAAGATGGGAAATGCACTGCGGTAAGAAACTGCTCTGCGAGATGACTGTGGCCTAATGGCACCAGCAGCATCTCATCGACGATACCCTTTCCCCAGTCATCCAAGCCCAGATCCACCGACTGCAGCAGCACTTCGCCACCGCTCTTGTTCCTGTTGGACCTTCAGAGAGGACATGCTGAGTATTGAATCCTCCAAGTGCAACACAATTATTTGTTCAGTCCCAAAAGGTGAGACCTGCACCAGCCCCCAAAGACAGAAGGGCTGCACCAGCACCATTACAAGGAATAAGTCAAAAACAGAGGAGTTTTACAGTTCTTCACCTGTACATCTATATCACATGGATGTAACTTAGGACAGAGCTTGATGATTTGAAAGAACTCTGCATCCCAGTGCAGACTGGGTCAGCAGGGCAGAAAGGACAAAACCAGATCTTTACCAGCATGGAAACTGATGGCAGGAGTAAGGAGTGCCATATCATCACTTGTTCTGATGCCCCTTTATAGCAGAACAATACACAGAACATTTTCCCACCACAACCCTGGACACGTTGGGAGGCCTCGCGGCCATCTCCGCCAGCAGGCTGGCTGTTCTGACACCAGCAAGGCTTCGGGTGCGAGGTGGGACTGAGCAAGCAGGCTGCACGCAGGCCTGGTGAAGGCAGAGCAAGAGCCGACAGCTTGCAGCACGAATACCCGACCCCTCCACGGGCACTCCCGTCGCGTTGGTGCCCTGCAGGGAAGGGACAGCGCGGGAGGGGAACACGCAGGTCCCTATGGGCAGCCACTGCATTACACAGCACTTACTGCTTTCAGGGCTATTTACTCACCATCACTGTGTGGCACATAGGGAAAAAAGATCTGCAAAGGTCTAAGGCCAGCCGACAAGCCCTTTTCCCTCCCCAGCTCTTCAGTTTCTGGAGGCTTGTCTGTTCTAGGCAACAGAAGCACTGAAACTCGCATCCAAAATCTCTGCACCCGGCTTTGGCCCTGAGCTTTCTGTAGCCAGTCTGGGTCCCCAGGCCAGCGCCGGGCAGAGAGCTCGGCAGGGCTCCAGAAGCGGGGACGGCGGCGGGCACACAGCCCCCCGCGCCGCGGCAGCAGCAGCAGACGCTCCGTGGTACCCGCGTCGGCGCTGCACACGGCCGCCCGCTCCGCGGAGCCTCGGCCTCCCTGCTCCGCGGGCACTCCGGCGGCAGGCTGCCTCCCGACCCTGGCTTCGCCGAGAGCAGAGTGCGACCAAGTCCAAGCCCTTCACCGCGTGCTCTGGTCGAACAAGGAGCCGTGATCCTTCTTTAGCCACAAAAGAAGCAGCAGACAGATCAAAACAGGCTGCTTCCTCCCAAAGGGTGCAGCCGTATCGATGTATATGGACACACTCACAGATTTATATACCTTAAAATATATCTGTATATATATGTATGTGTGTATATATTCATATGAAAACAGACACATACAAAAAGAATTTTTTTGCCTCAGAATTTGAAAGTTAATAGTTAGACTGAGCTGTTATTTCAGGGAATTTTAAACTCATTAGTGTTCTTGGTGCTTACCGACACAGGGATTGTTTTGCAGGTACGCAAAAAACCCCTATTTAAGCTTTCCAGAATACTGGAATATTTGGTTTTGAGAAGATCAGTTGTACTTGAATCTTGACCCTTACAAAATTACGATAAAGTTAATTTCAAGCTATTTGAATGTTTCATCTGAAGTTAAAATTCCTTTCTTTTCAGGGAGGTTTTCAGGGATTTTCTGTAATAAAGTAAACTTCCAAACTCAAGAAGTTTTAAAGCTCCTGGCTGAATTGATGCTAACTTATGAAAAACAGGATTTTCCAAAATAATTGCTTCTAGGAATGCGACCACTTCTGCCTCGCTGTTTCTCCTCTCACAGCTAGGATTCTCCTGTTACAGAAATACAGAAAAACATGAATGTCCTTGGTGCTACGAGCAGATTTGCGAAGAACCAGGGATACCAGCTGCCTAGGCAGCGCTGCCTGCACAGGGCTGCTGGCAAGAGTATGAGATGAACGACGCTGTTGTCAAGACAGAGGAGTCATACGAGTATTTTTAAATAATATGTTCTGCAGCTTTTGGTTTTTACGTGGATAGCTTTTTCCTCTGCTGACCAGAACGCTGCGTGCCGCAGCTACATCTGCCTGTCTGGTGGTCTGCGCTCCCAGGCTGGAGGCAGCTCTGTGCGGAGGGTGAAGCTGCTGCTGCCCTCGGCCAGCACCGGGCAGCCGGAGGCAGGGCTACCAGGGTGAGCCCACCAGTGACCACGCGCGTGTCCGGGTGGGCAGCATCCTCCAGACACCCCTGTCCTCAGACAACCCACAGCAAGGCAGAAGCAGAAACAAGGGCAGCTCAAAAGAGGGATGACGGTGGACACTACGGAAACAGGTTATTAGGAAGGAGAGGCTGCCGGGCTCCGAGAGCAGAGCTGGAGGGCAGCTTTTACCTTGTATTACTCCTATAAACACACAACCTGCAGTAATGAATTGCAGCAGGAGGCAAATTGGAAGAGATAGCCCGCAGATTACAAGTGTAAAACTATGGTACTTGCTCTTAGCAGGTTCAGAGAGCAACCCTGCAAGAGATAAACGACACTGATGTGGAGAAGCTGAACAGAACAAAACAAAGGAGGTAAATCTCAGTGCTTTGGTAATTAGCAAAGGACTGACCATCTAGAAGGAAAGCAACAATGAGGTCCCACCTGCTGTCAATGGTGATTAACACCAAAGAGTTCTTTCTGTGGTAGCTCTTCAGGATTCAAACGATATCCGCTCCTTTCGCAGGATTTAACAAAATAACGATACCTGTGAGGAATCTTTCTACACGCTGCCTGTGACAGGGCGCTCCCGTTGTTCAACCCGTGATTTATCTGGGAGCTCAGAGTGCAATCATTAGACCACCACAGGAAGCAGAAGGCTTTCTGAGGGCTAATGATCATTGCAAAACCTTCCTTGTGGGTGCACAACAGGTAATTTATCATAATTTGCTTCTGTAATGTTGATGCATTGAGGAATATTCCTATTGCTCAGCAGACCCTCCGACCTTCCCGGGTAACGTGGAGGCAGAGGTGGATGAAGCTGTGAGATGCAGATGGGCTGTGCAACTGCCAGATCACTCAGAGCACACTGTTTGCATGCTTCTGGGTGTATCTATGACAGCTTCATCCAAGGAGTCTGGGAAAACGTGCCCGAGCCAGTGGCCCAACGCCAGATCCTCCGTGTCCAATGGACGAGCTGTCTGTGTCCTGGCCTGAGAGCAGAGCAGTCAGGTACTGCAGGAAAAGCTGTTGCCACAGTATCTGTTCAGTTCCAACCAAAGCTGATCAAAATGTTTCTTCACATCATGTTTCCAGCCGATGTTGGCAGGCAAGAAATCGAGTTAAACATCAAATTCATAGCGCAGAACTGAGCCCAGCTCTGCCCCCCATTACCCTCCCCACCCCCAAGCATCACAGATTGTCCTAAAACACGCAGGAGAAGTTAGGAGCAACGGGCACCGGGTAGGTTTTCTGAAAAGCGATGTTATTCTCACTAAACTGCTTCTCACATGTGTTTTGGTTTTTTTCCAGCATGGCAGAATAATGACTTTTTTCTGCAATTTGTATCATTATTTGCTTGACTGAAAAACAAAAATAGCCCCTTCTAAAGAGAAAAGCCCCAATTTTTACACACATGATCTGGGACTAACTCTTGCTAACTTCATGTGAAAGGAAATGAGGTACTTCATTTTGAGATGCTTTTGCAAACCCCACTACAATTCCTTTGTGTCTCTGATAAGAGCCACTTTGAAAGTCAGATACAGTGTTTGTTTTTTTTAAACAAAACCAATGCAGATTTAATGATAGAGTCTATCCACCTTTCCTTACATTGTTGACCCTGAGATAAAAATGCTAACAGGTATTGCAACTGTCAGTTGGGTTCCCAAAACACAGCCTTATCATCTTCTTTATACAGTGAAGCAGTTATCACTTTTTCCTCTTTCAAAAGAGTGTCAGCATTTGCGCACTAACACCCTCCTGGTACTCTGTCATGTACTCAGCCAGTGAGATCATCCAGGAGCATTCTGGAGGCAGCAAACAAGCACAAAGGAAGCATATGGTGCTCTGTTTAGAGAAGCAATGCCAGTCTCGCTGCCGAGATCCCAGAAAATGCATCTCAGATGCAAATTGCTTTCGTGAAACCAGGGGAAAAAATAACAGTCATATTTCTAGGGAAATAAGGTGAAAAAAGTACTAAATGAGCAAACTGGACATCACTAGCAGGACTGGTAGTCAGGTTTTTTTCCCCCTATCAGATCTCTTATTTTTTTCTTCTACACCAAATTCTGGCAATCAAGAAGGCACACTGGGGAATCGATTCTGAAATTGGAAATCCCATAAGATGAAAATTAAGTAGATTTCAGAGCAGTTATTTGGGCATCTGCCATGGAGGAAATACGGGCTTTGGCTCCCTGTGCCCCAAAACCCAGGGATACATTTTCCCCCTCCACTTGGGGTAGGAAAGGCAGTTTGTTTCCATCTGCCTCTTGTGCAACCAGTGGTTCAAGTCTCCTGACAAAAGTCCAGAGCTGCGCTTCTCCTGTTGACATGAATCTCTAGTAGCTCCTCCATGCACCCACTTGTTCTTCTCGATGATCCTGATGGGTCCCTTCCAACTCAAGATATGGTATGAGTCCTGCTAGGCATGACTAAATCACATCTCCCCTTTAACTCAGAACTAAAGAAAGGTGTGCGGAACAAAGAGCACTGTGACTGATGCAACCAAGCAGTAATGTTGGACATTAGAAAAACTGTAGTTCTTAGCAAGAAGGTTAACCAACAGAAGGCAAGGGGCTCTCACTGATCGTATCTACTTTGCCCATGATCAATAGCAATATTGTAAGTGAATAAAGGACAAACAGCTCTTATCAGTTAACCTGCCTGGAAAGAAAGTACTGAGCTTCCTGAAGCAATGCTTTCCTTTCCCTATTTAGCTACAATAAAACTACACCAAGGTATTAAAAGAGCAGCAGGCTTCAAAGGGTGTTACGCTCCCTGCCCATCTGCTACCAGTGAGAATATTCTGCCACAAGCAGGCAAAGGAGCCGCTGCTGAAGCGAGCTGCCGCAGACCGAGCCCACTGAGGTGTGAATGAGGCATTCCTATTTCAGAAGAGAGCTCGCTCTCCGTTACAGCACAACTTTGCTCGGCAGCTTAAGCTCACAGAGGTCTGTTGGCATCATTCCCAAGGTGCAGAGCTTTTGCCTCCCGGTCTGGAAGTCAACACCTGGGAACCAAGGCAGGGGTTATGCCTACGTGGGACAGCACGAGACCTGTGCTGGGCTCTGCAGTGCTGAAGGAGCTGCTCTGGGCACGTGTGTGTGCACAGGAGAGCCGTCCTAACACACCACGCTCTGCTAGCACGTGGGCTAATCCCGGCTGTGTTGACTCACCAAGATATTACAGCAGAGCATGATCAGTAATATCCATAAAGCTCAGGAACTTTTAAACAGCAGACGTTTTGCATTACAGCTAGTGGAAAATGTCTGTTTCAGCAGGAGCAAGGTTAGACTCTGACCTGCAGCCTCGCTCATCTCCGGCGCAGCTGAAGACCCAAGCCGCTGCGCTGCCCACGCTGCCCGCGGTGACACGGCCCCGGCAGCGCCCACCTCTGCCCGCAAACACCGCGCCCAGCAGAGGCCTTTCCAGGCATACCCAGGTGTGTGCTAGGCATTTTAAATTTAAGTAAATGGACAAATTGATGTTCACTGAACTGCTAACAGTTATTCACACGAATGGTGTTTGAGTGGCACTTCTCCAGCTATTCAGCCACTTGCTGCGTGTGCCAGAAAAGTTATTGAGTAGCTGACTTCTGTGCTGTGATGCATCTTGATGCTGATGCTCTATCATTTCCTGGCAGTCACAACCGTTTTCTGCTTTTCTTGCCATCACTACTTCTCTTGAAACTCCAGCAGTCATTTTGTTTCATTGCTATTTGTCTCTAGTACAGTCTGCTGCAATGCTGGAGTTTATGAGCTGGAATTAATGGCAAGTGTGGCTTTTGGCTAAGCCTGCTTAGTGTACCCGTGAAACCTATAGCCATTTCTGCGCCGAGCAGAAATTGTTCAGTCCTAAGCCTTGCCCCCGTCAAGTACCCATTAGTGCTAGCAGAAGTACAAGCATCTTAATTTGCTTTGCTCGCACACTTCCCCTACGTAAGGGCTCAGTAGATTTCTTGTGTGGCTGAAACTTTCAGTGTCTATCAACTTTTTCTTCTTTTTCTTTTTTAAAATCAAGTTAAAAAGCAGCAACCAGATATTTTATTATCTGTATGGGTGGATTCATCTAGGATGCAATTTTTATTTTCCTTTTTTTTCTCCTGGGTGTGCATTAATTGGGTCCCCAATGATGGAAAAAAAAAAAAGAACTGGGGCAATATCTCAATGCAGAAACAAGCAAAGTCAGTTTTCAGGTGGTTCTTAACTTTGTGAACGAGTGAAGTAACCTGAATCCCCAAGAGATGTGGGCATAGACTTCCTAAGCTGGGACACTTGTTCCTAGTCCACTCCCCCGCCATAAAGGGGTCCTTAAGGGTAAACAGAGTAGGGATGGTAAAACAGGGAATCGCCCATTCCTCCCAGTCCTCCAGGTCAGCTTTCCCACCCTGAAAATGCACAGTCATCTTCGCTAAACCAAAAAGGCATATAGGATAAATAGGATCATCTCCTGCAGGACAAACCTTCTCCATCATATTTTTTTTCTCCTGTCCTTGTTTGCATTAGTGTAATCTCATCATAACATAAGCAGTAATACTTAAATGCATGAGTTAATGTCTTCCCTGGGCGGCTGAAGGAAAGGATGGCCATGGGCCAGTTACTTATTGCACATCCAGAAGGTGGTCAGATATCACAGGAAGGAGTGCATCAAAACTACCTAAAGAAAACAGGGTAAACAAGCATCTCTGCTGCAACACCAGTTAGCTGATGTGCTGGGCATTAAAGTCTAAGTAAAGATGACACAATAAACAAAAGCTTATTTGCAAAATCCAGGTTCCTGGATAGTGATAACTGACCTTTCATGCAGTATTTTGTGATAGTTACTGACCAGCTGGAAGAATAATCCTTGTTCAGTTTGCATTAATTGCTGTAAAATGCATTCCTTGTTAACCATTATTGCTTCACCAACATAGGCAAAGCTACTCAGAGCTGTGTATGCTCTGCCCAAACAGCTCCACCGTAATTAATCTGTGTGCGTCCCTTATATTCAGACAGAGGAACGGGAGGGGTAGCGCTCACCAGCACAGTTCACGGGCACGGAGTGGTTGCCAGCTGGTGTAACTTCCCAGCAACTCTCAAGGTTGCTCAAATAAAACAGCAACGCTTGCTGCACAAGAAAGCTCTGCTTCCTGGTGTGATATTGCTAATTCAGGAGGAAAACAGAGAGAGGAAGACATCAAACATGTGAAAACAAAGGCCATGTCATTATTCCGCAGCATAAAACATCCCCAGACAGTGCAGCGCATACTCTGCATTTTGGTAAATGGATTCTCTGAACACTTTCCAGCATTACACAGCCTGTGCTCGATTAGTCCCATACGGTGAATGGCTAACTACGCTCTGGTACCTGGTAAGGCATTTACACAGCCTAACCAGTGCTCTCGATCACTTTATAAATGGCTCTCACTTTAATAGGTTTCATTATGATGCCGTAACTGTCCTGCGTTCCGCACGGTAACTCACTGCTCTGTCACCCAGTTGAGCTGTTTGATGATAATTAATGTCCCTGGACAAAGGCAAAATGGGACACCAGCTCATAGTACTAGTTCAGGTTTTTTGGAAGATGTGACAGAAGGAAACAAGCTCCCAATCTCCCTTTCATTGTGCATATTTATGCTACCACAAAAAGCCATTTTCCCTTGTATTGTTTACTACCAAGGCCCCCTAAGATTTTATTTCAGCATGAATATTAATTCAAGTATCACTTATATTTTGCACAAAATGAGAAAAATACCTCAAGGCTGTTACGAAGCCCCGTCTTCCTGGAAGAGCTGTCTGGCTCTTTTTAGAATAATCACACACCCGTTATTCACATATTAACTGAGGCTTTACAAAATAACATACAAAAGCACAGCCCTCACATAAAAGTCTTTCCACTGGACACTCGGCTCTATCTTTGCTTTCAGGTGGATGACATGAACTGGCTAACCCGGGATAAGACAGCGGTGTTTCCGTTCACTTTTTCTGTATCCCTTCTCAGTTCTGCTTTGTCACCTTCTGTTCTCTCCACATATGGAGTCCCAGCACATGCCCTGTCGTTGTCCATCAGCTAAAGGCACCCCTCAATCACTGAGCTCAATGTGGAGGAATTCAAGCCACACGCTCCTCTGCTTTGTTGGTCACCAACACCATTAGCAGCTCGCAGGGCCAGAGAATGGCCAAGGTTAGCAAGGAGCTCTGGAGATCCTCTAGTCCAGCCCCTCTCTGGGCTAGATTCAAGTGTTCAACCACCCTCACAGTAAAAACAGGTCTTTCCTACCTTCAGACAGAATAACCTCCTCCCTCGACCAGCCGGCAGCACCATTCCTCATGCAGCCCAGGATGCCAGTGACCTGTTTGCAGCAGAGCACATCGCTGGCTCACGTTCAGCTTGGTGTCCACCAGGATGCCCAGGTCTTTCTGCCAAGCTGCTTTCCAGCTGATTGGCCCCCAGCACGTAGTGGTGCAGAGTTATTCTTCCTCAGGTGCAGAACTCGGCATTTGAATTTGCTGAACTTCACAAAGTCCCTGTCTGCCCCTTCCTCCAGTCTGTCCATGACCCCCTCAAAAAGCGGCACAGCCATCGTGTCTATCAGCTACTCCCCCAGTGTTATCTGCAAGCTCGCCAAGGGTACATTGTCCCATCATCCAGGTCAATAATCAAGATATTAATCAGTGCTGGCTCCAAGCATATCTTACGATCTCTGTTGATCGCAGAACAGAAAGCACAAAGTGGGGGGGGGGACACGACACACAGGGTCAGGGAGGGACAACAGAACAGATAAAGATTAAAATTTAATGACTTTTTAGTGTTTAACTGAAATGGTCAAGACAGACAGTAGCTCTTATGCGGAGCAAGATTCACACATGCTGCCCAAGTTCACCCAAAAGAAATTTTACTTTAACTTGGCTAAGAAGTTTGGAGCCTCTAAGATATCAGCCGTTCGCCCCTCACCAGGTATCCCCTGCACCCTGCTCGTGTCTAATTCCACGCTACCAGCTACCGCTGTGCGATGCCCACCGTTCATTCCTACCCTATTCCTGTCTTCCAGAGGCTGACCCCTGAACACTGGCACCTCTGCGAAATTAGCGAAGGAAACTCTTGAGCAACCAAATCTTTGCTTCTCTGCTTAGGGCCACGTTTCCAATCAGTATCTCAAAGCCACCCGAACAAAATGCTGGGTTTACAAACCTGCAGCCAGAACTGCGTGTGACATTTTGCAGCACTGCTGTTCTTCCACCCTCTGGAAAGCTGTCCATGTAAATCTTCAGAATGCCCAAAGCCTCTTCCAATACAAGCAGCAAAAACAGACTTTGAACACTTCCAGTGGTGTAGTATCTCACCTCTGAAAAAAGTACATTTTGGCCATAATAAACCAGGGTCTGTCCCTTCCTTCTCCAAGTCTGGTCTAGTGGTCTGAGTTCATGAATTCTAACACTTTGCCAGTGAAAAGGGGCTTCTAAGAACAGAAACAGTTTCCCTTTGTTTCCAAAAGAAAGCCATTATTTTGCAATATCTGTATGTTGAGCTTCAGTAGCACAAGCAGAGCTTCACAAACACCGATGGGAAGAGATCAGCCATGTCCTCCCGGGTCCCCACGCCCCCTCCCACCGCTCCTTCACAAGTACCACATTTTTCCATACACTTGCAGGTGTTAGCAGATGCTGTTAGGGGCACTGCCCTAAGAAAATGAACATTTCTGTTCAAACTTGCTCTGTAGCTCCAGATACCTAGAGCTTTTTCCACTGCATGAAGCTGTAAAACACTGCTCTGTTCTGCTTCAAAGATTTTCACTTGGCCCTATCAGAGTTAAGCAGTGATAACTGGAAGGACATTGGAACTAGCTGCTGTGCAAAGTCTCATTCATTGAATTGTCTCTCTGGCTATCTATAATCAGCAAAGAACAAGCAATTAGACCAAAATGAGTAATCACCACAAATATAAATACTACAAAGTCCTCTTTCCCCAGCTATAAGCAAGGATTAGGAGGGTTCATCTTGCTTTGAATGAAGGAGCTGGATCAAGATCCAATGCCAAAAAACTAACACTGAGAGTGAAGAAACTTGGCTTATAGCTTGGTAGCTGAAGATGATTTCTGATGTTTATTAAGCTTATATTCCAAAAACATTGGAAAATCTCCAGCCTCTGTTGCCTTAGTGCTTACTGTGTCTATCTGCTTAATGCATTTCCTCCGAGCTTCCGCTGTCACAGCAGTGACTTGTTTACATTCCCTTTGTTTCTCTTTCTCTTCTCTCCTAATTGTCGCCTTTTCAATGTATTATCCATGGGCTCATTTTAGCACTCAAGGGCTTATAAAGAGAATAACTGAGAGCTTGTTGCCATTTACTGTGCTTATAGATTGAGATACTTGGAAGAGAGGAATGGCAATTTCTCCCTTTGTAACAATTACCCAAGAGAAAAGGGTTGATACGAGGTCAAGAAGGAAACTGCTCAGGAATTGCATACCACAAATACAACCTGATGTACCTTAAAATGATGTTATGCTGAGCCCTGAGGTCAAGGAAAGAGAAGAGAAACAGCTTCTAAAACGCACTTTCTGGAGACAGTTACAGTGCTCCTGGGCTGCGTCTGCAGAGCAGAGCTCCTGAGGGGACAGCAGCGTCAGGCTGCTGGCTACGCCGTCTGTGGATCGTCTACCACTCAGTTACACGTAGCTTCTTTAAGGACAAAAAAATCCTGAATTTCAGGAGAACCAACAGTATGATAAGGAGGTTGCCTTACTAACTGGTGGTGTAGCATGTGAACTGGGTCCTCTGTTGGGGATCCCCCCACCCCAGTGTCTCCGCTGGCACAGGGAAGAAACAAGCAGCTGCTGCTCCGCTCAGCTCCGGAGCCCAACGCAAGTGCTGGGCGGCAGGGTCTGAGCTCTCGCAAGCAGCATTGCAGGAGGCCTTTTCAGACAGAGGCACCTGCGACAGCACACTTGAGACACCCTGATTTTACCCCCCGGCCGCGCTGCCTGCCGTGATCCTTTCTCCACAAACCAGTGCAGGCAGCAGCACCGATGCCACTGGCCGTTACCAAACGCTGTCGAAGCTAACAGGGCAGCCTTGGTCACAGGCTGATAGCACAAGCCTCACACACGCGTGCCATGAGTAGAGCACGCTTTCCTAACCCAAAGTAACAAGTCAGGTGCTAATAAAGCCTGGGGGTGGGGAAAAAAATAAGCATATCTGCAGCAGCACCTCTGCCCCAGCTGAACAAAGCACTCCCAAACAGCCCAAAGGCCCGGTGCTGCTCCTGGGGTGTGAAGAGGAGCTCAGACAGATCTGCAGCTTGCAGCCAGCGGTGCCGTCACCCACGGACAGAGCATCATCCTCAGCATCACCCCCCGGCTCCGGTGCACCCATGCAGAGGACCGGCCGCACCTCCCCAGTCGAGCAAGGGGTCTCAGGCCCTGGCAGCGGCACACAGACATGGCAATGGCTAACTTTATCCAGGCTAATTAGCTACAGCTCCTGTTTAGATCTTGCTCAGCTATCTCCTACAACACACAAACATCCTTCAGACAAGACTTATTGAACTGGGCTGGTTACATCTTGCAACATCGCACATTTTATTCACTTCTCGCTTCTCATAAGCGGTTCTTCTTACGGATCCACCCTGGCTGTCCACACATGCTTTCATTATAGCTTGCTGGAGAGTTTGCCATCAGCTCTCTGGTCTTTCTCTTTGACTTGGATGTGCAAGCATCACCTAGCACATAGACAAACTTTCTTTTATAGCTGCAATCTCACCAGCTGAGGAGATCACCAGCCTCAGAGCAATCCTACCTGAGCATCTTCTTCGCTGTAGCTTCCCCAGACCTACCCACGGCACTGCCCAGGCACCGGGCACAGGCTGGGGAGCAAACAGAGGAAGCTTGGTTGCTCTGAGCCATTTAAAGGGTAGCTCCTGGCTTAATAGGTTCCTGCTGGCTGAAAGGGATTAGAGAGTGATCACAGGCAGCTCTGCCGGCAGATTGGGATGAGGGTCAGCAGCTGGGAGTGGGCAGAGACCCCAGCCCAGCCCAGCCCAGCCCAGCCCAGCGGCCGTGTCTCCGCAGTGTAAACCACCCCGTGGGCTCTGTTTGCTGGTTTTAGGGTGTGTTTCACAGCAGGGGGGTTAGACGCAGCCTTGCCTGTGTACAAATTCCAGCATTTGTCTACAAACACAGCTCCTGGTACAACGAAAACCACTCCCAAAACATTTGCTTAAAAACAACTTTAAAAAACCAGAGCCCTGGGCAATGTCTGCGGAGGACACGCACTGCTCCGCGCTGGTCGCTCGGCGGTGAGGGGCCGAGGAAGGAGCGAGGCGCGGAGCGACGCCCGCAGCCAAGCAGCTGGAGCACGGCGCCCGTCACCGGGGTCCGCACGGCCCCGGCGCTGCCTGTGCCCTCGTTAGGCCATAAACCCGCGTTAGCCAAATCGTCCATGTCCAATTGCTTGTGTGGTCAAACAGAAAGAGGTGAAACTCAAGTAAACCTCAAACTTCGTGAGCTGTTCTTACCACTTCAATCATCTGTACATTGCAGATTGCAAAAGCTAAATCCTTAGCAAGCCAGTATTTCATTACATGTTAATTAATTATTTTTTCCATCTTCGCTAGTCATCTGAAAAAAAAAAGCACAAAGGCAGAATCAGCACTATGAATTCTCTTCCAGGATCCTTAAGCGAGCCCACGGGGTTTGGTTCCCGGCTGCACGTGGCTCTCTCACCAGGAAACTGAGATTTTGGGAAGCCTAACTTCGCAAGTGCCCACAGTGAATGAATGAATCTCCGCAGGAAAGAAACCCCTGCACACGTTGTACAGTAAGATACAGCTGCTAAAGGCCGTTATTTCATTTTGCTGCTTACAGAGTTGTTTATCTCCTTTTTCAGTAAAGCTTAAAAACCAAGCGGGCTGGTATGGCTCATCACTAAGATTTCTCATTAATCGTATTTCGGGGGGGGTCCAGATGCCAGAGGCTGCAGTGCAGGTGCTGGACTGTACTGCTGAATTGCTCTACACCTTCACAGCGCTGGAGCAACACCTTTTCCCAAAGCTCTGAAGAAACACTGCAGGCACGCAGCAGAAGCTGAAGAGCAAAGCCACATATTGCACCGGCGCCTGCCACCTGCCTCGGAGCGCAGCGGGGGAAAGGCAGGAGAAGAGCCGACGGGCCCGGGAGCGGGGCCGGTGCCGTGCTCTGCCGTGCGCGTCCCCGGGCCGGTCGCGCACAAGGGAAGCACGCGTCTCCAACAAGCCAACAAACCCCGAACGCCTGTGCTCCGTCTCCCCTCCGGGATCCTGCCCTGCTGCAGCTGGCGGGGGCAGAGCGGGGGCCCCCAGCCCAGCGCCAGCAGAGCTCTCCGGGAGGGAGCCCGGACCTGGGCTGCAGCATCCCACCGCCGCCCCGGCCGGGAAGCCACCAGCTCCCACCCTGCTCTAGCCAGGTGCTTGTTGAGCCTCATCCTCTGCCGCAAGCTGCTGCGAATTATTTTACCAGGATTGTGCTGGCTGATTGCTAGTCCAAAGGACAGCTCTTCTACTTTACTTTCTTTAATTGGCAACACGAGTGAGCCTGAGAATACCTTCACTGCTTGGAAACAGAGTGGTTCTGAGCTCGTCTGTCAGATCCTCCCACCTCCACTTCCAACGAGGCATGAAAGGCCCCTGGAGAGGGGCTGGCAGCCATCCTCTTGGAATCACAGGTTGGCAGAATGGTTGGGGTTGGCAGACCTTACAGACCACCCAGTTCCACCTCCTGCCATGGGCAGGGACCCCTTCCCCCAGGCCAGGGTGCTCCCAGCCCCGTCCAGCCTGGCCTTGAGCCCTGCCAGGGCAGGGGCAGCCACAGCTTCTCTGTCTACCAGGTGCCCCCAGGTGATTACAGACACCACGACACTCCGGCACTCATCAGTGGTGCCCAGCGACAGGACAAGGGGCAACGGGCACAAACTGGAGCAGAGGAAGCTCCAGCTGAACCCGAGGAAGAACTTCTTCCCTCTGAGGGTGACGGAGCCCTG
>Ga0065711_1030282_pt1 | contig 33040 bp, 13 predicted proteins | sample Hoacrofraction12_FD_59098 | JGI IMG/M metagenome (GOLD analysis project Ga0065711, IMG submission 59098) | Hoatzin crop microbial communities from Cojedes, Venezuela - Epithelial fraction 12 v2 (version 2) | ecosystem: Host-associated > Birds > Digestive system > Esophagus > Crop | place...
CCCAGAGAGGTAGTGGAGGCCCCATCCCTGGAAACATTCAAGACCAGGTTGGACAGGGCTCTGAGCAACCTGATCTAGTTAGCGGTGTCCCTGCTGGCTGCGGGGGGGTTGGACTAGATGACCTCGAGGGGTCCCTTCCGACCCAAAACTTTCTATGATTCTAAAAGACTACAGGCCTTATTTATTGGACCTGTAATCAGCCCTATATGTTTATACTAAAAAAGTATTTGAATACTGAGGACAGTAAAGAACAGGTATGGCTATAAACATTCAGGTCAAAAGTATCAGGATTCAGCTCTGTCTCTAGAAAGAAGGATTAATTGCTATGAATCATCTAAAAGTATATTGTAGAAATATGTACAGAACTAGCAAGTTCAGTAAAATTTTCCAAAATCTGATAAACTGGTTAGGATGTGCTGTTAAATTACAAATATCTTTGTTTTCAAGAGAGTTTCATGAGGACAAACTTGGAGAAAAATGTTACTTGTCTTTTCCGAATCTAGTCTTACACAGAACTCAAGTATTTGGCCTCTCTTTTTCCATATTAACAATGTTTTGGAGTTTACACTCAAGTCTGAACAACAGTTGTTGTATTTTTTGTTCTTACTATTTGTAGTTATGCTTTTCATTTTATGTGCTTTATGGAGATGCAAAGGTCATCTATTAATTTTTTTATTTCTTTTTTGTAAGGAACATTAAGAATGTATGCTGGCTTTCTGACAATGGAGCTGAGAGATAGTGCAATAGTTCTGCCTTGTGTATGCAGTAATCTTTTCGAGATATCTCTATTCTTTTCCTGTTTGCCATTACCAATCAGGAGATGTGCCTAAAATCATCATGTCTATTTTTACTTGTGAACTATTTGCTTTTCAATTTGCTATCGTGTCACTGGGAACACACATTCATTGACATAAGAGAATAAAGTAAGCTCATTCAAAATTTTCTTAGTGGACTTCCAACACAGATGTAATTCAATATTTGAACATGTTTGAAACATAGATTTACTTGATGAAAATTACTGCTTTTGATCATAAGACAGGAAGGTGTAATTCTGGCACTTTTATAAGAAGCCAAATTCTACTTGAATGCATGAAAATAGAATTGCTCTGATTAGTGTCACTGTGAAAATAAGTTCTGATTGATTTCATTGTGAAAATAAAGGGAAGCTCATGATCCTTCTGGTCCTGAATTTAATTTAGGGCAATGTAATTTCACCTGATAAGGAACGAAGAATATTTTCTCACAAGTCTTGCTGAGTGAAAATGCTATTTTTTCTGCTACCTCTTTCACAGAACCTTTACTTTTTAGAAGCATTACTATTAACTGTTATTTTGTCCCTTCAGGATAGATATTTTGAAGGTGTGACAAGATACATTTTCTTAGGAAACTCAAATCTGAGTAGTATTTTATATTTGCTTGTAAACAATAGAAACCCAATTTTTTTAATATACAATTGCAAAAAAATATTCTTTTACCATTACTTCATATGCTAATATGTAGGAAAGGAGAAAAGAGTTGGGAAAAAAAGCTTTGGGTTTGAAAACAAAGTCCATAATCAGATATCTGGAGATGGAATTGTACAAGAATAGATTAGATTAGTTCTGTAATAGTTTAATTACGCTATCAGTATCTGTTGTTTACTCTTCCTAATTTGTGGTTACAATATGTAATGTCTGCAATTCCTATAATTTCTCATTATTATGATGATAGGAACTGAGCTATTCACTTGCTTTTCAAACAGTGTTTTGTGTAAGTGTACCAGTGTAATCAGAGGAGTACCTACCGTCCTTGGCTTACGTTTCTTGGCTGTGAAGTTCCTTTACTAAGCAGAAAATGGAAGCTCTTCTGAATAGTTTCATAGTAGGAATTAACAATGCAGCCATATGTATGTAAATTTTATGGATTTAGAACAATCTTATGAGGTAAAACAAGTATGTCTGATAAGAAAACTACACTAGAAATGATTGGTGTATCTCTTGTCTCTTGTTGATTGCTAATAGAACACTTTTATGTTCTGAATTCCATTGCTAAACTATTATTTTGACAGGTCCTAGATGAAATACACTCCAGATATTTTTCCTTTACGAAACTAGCTTACGGGAAACACATTTATTCTTTGCCTTGCTCATAAGTTTAAGGCCCATCAATAATCCCCTTTTATCTGACTGCAGATTGTGTTGGTTGTCAGTCTCTTTACAGTGGTTTAGATAGCATTCTTGCTTGTCAACTTGTTTAAAGAATAATCTGAAATAGCATAAAGGAATTTCAAACATTTCAAGAACTCTACAATGATAAGATATGTCTACTATGAAACTTGAGATATGAAATTAATAACTTTTACTGGTATGCAAAATAAAGTCATTCTATAACCCGAATCTCTGTAACCATTTCAAAATTACTTTCAGAAGACTCGTAATGCACTCTGGGTATCTGCGGGCAGTTCATCTGTATAAGGAGAATTCTTGCTGAGTATGTGAGACTAGGGAATGGGTTTCAAGTAGGCCAGATCCTGTCAAAAGGTTATACTTGATTCAAAAGACTGGATGTCTTTACAGTCTACTTCAAAAATAACATTCTGTAAAACTGAACAATATGTAGGAAATGTCACAGTTTATTGAAATAAAATTACTAAACTATTGAAAATAGTCGGTTGGCGTGTCAGTAACTCTAAGGCAATATAACAACTTTTTATAATATAAAATTTAACCTATAAAGCATATTTTTAGGTGTATTACATATTTGATAGTTGTGAGAGAATGCAAGACTGTCATTTTTTGGACAGCGTCTCGACACTTGGGCATGCCTGTGTTCTGCCACTGGGAAGAAAGGAAGAAATACTAGAGAAATCACTGCACACGTTTCCCCTTCTGCCTCTCCTGTCAATTGTGAGAGTAATGTGGAATATATTCATGCTTCAGCACAGCAAATACATCTCCGTCGAGCATCATGTGCAGAGGGGCTTTCCAAGCATTCTCAAATGTAAGCACTTTTGCCTTTTGGAAATTTTTGCTCGAAACTGTTATTGCGTACAGTGGGTCTCCAAACTTTTCCCCCAGTTTTACCCTCTTCCTTTGCGTAAGAACACACATATTGCAAGAGAATGATTTTGTTCTTGTTCTACAAAGTAAAAGAACGAAGATCTGCAAAAGGAGCAACATGCTGCCCTTATATATGCTGTAAGATGACAGAATGGAGATGTTGTTTGTAAGAGAATGCAATATACAATAGCTAATATTGCAGGAGAGTATTTATTCCTGAAACATGACAGTGGAATATGTGCTGCCAAGGTATAGGTGTGAACTTACCCGAGGGCAGGTATTGCTTTGGTATAGAGGTCTGAAGAATATGTCATTCTTTCCCACCTCTTGCGTAAGTGTAGCATCATGGAGGGGATTTTTCTCTCTGATGGTGAATATTTGGTGTGCTTTTATTCGGTAATCTGCCCAGTTGTGCCAAACTCTGCTGAAAAAATTTCACATGATATAAAAAAAGCAGAAACCTGATTTAACACAAGTATACGGGGAGGAAGGTAATTTTGCCATCATTGGCTCTAGAGTTTGACTATCTCTGAAAGCACAGTTTAATGATTGTGGAATAATTTTCTTCTTGAAGCCTTTTCAAAATGGTAACTCATTACTCTTTATCAGACTCTAGAAGTAAAGAGGTAGTGCTCTCTAGATACCCAGATAGGTCTTGGCTGCTAGCAGTATTTTCAAAGCAGTCTGAGAACTCTGAGTTCTGGTTTTGGAGAATTTATCTGTAACTTCTGGGTTGTGCCTTATGGAAACTTGTACAGTCATATAAATTAACTTTCTCCGCTAACCTGGTGACAGATTCTTATGTGCTGAGTTTGAGAAGAATTTTGATGGGGCTCACAAAGAATAGAGAATTCACCATGTGGTTACTTCTGGAAATTCATTACTACTGTGGAGTTTGTTTCTGCTTTTCTTGCCCTATTTAATGTCACAGGGTTTCAGAGTTTATGCTGAAGATGTCACAAAAGTAGGACGTTACTCCAAGTCTATCAACTTTGTCAAGAGCAATAAAGTTTTCATCATTTCTTTGGAATAAAAGACTTACTGGAGTGGCTAACAATATAGCCAATGTTTATAGTACCGTTACAGCCATTTAAAAATTATGCGAATGTAGTTAGTGGGAGAGAAAAACAGTAGCAGATACACTGTAGTAGTACAAGATAGTAGCGCAGAGCTTATTTTCATTTCTAAGAAAGTTATCCCCTAACTCACAATAAAGAATGACAAAAGCTTCTCTTATGTTTTAATTTCAAGACAAAAACTAAAGTTAAAATAAACGCAGAAAAGCCTCTTTTCCCATCAAGTTAATCTTATCACATTGTTAGTAGGGTTGGGTTTTTTTTTAAATGGGAAAAATATCATTTTACTGCAATGAGTTTCTCAATTGGAGTTTAAGGAAATTTCAACTTTGAGCTGTGAAATACACAAGCAGAGATTTAACAAAAGAGAGATTTATGTTTCTGTGAAATACGGGTAGTTCACTGCATGCGGAAATAAGATGTGTTTCCTGCCATGTAAATGGACTGAGAAGACAGTGGTATTAACATTTTACAAGAGAATTTGATTGTTCAAAAAAACTCTGGGAACCAAGGAGCATAATTTCATATTGGATGCTCGCTTGATCACAGCCTTTCTAAAACAGGAGAAAATGAATGTGTTGCCATTTCCTTGCTCTATCGTTATTTCCATATTTGTTTTTACATCTAAAATTACAAGGAAAAGGAGCTATGTCTTTCAGGAATTTGAAAACTTTATTAAAAAAATAAATAATTTCTAACTAGAAAGAAATGTGGTCAAAATGGAGATGTATTCAAGGGGAGAAGTAGATCTAATTTATTAGTTTAAATAACAGCTTGAATGGAATGAATAAGAAGATTGATTCTAATCTCCAGCATAACAGTGGAAGCTTAAAGGGAGTCCACTGAATGAAATGATATGGATTAATGAAATGGTATGGCTTTGGGACAAAACCTATTCAAAGTAAATGGGGACAAAATATATCAACTTCATCTTTAAATGTATTTGGAAATTTTGGCGTGGCTTTTCCTTTAAGCAAAGAATAGTGGGCGGATAGAACTGATTATATTTTATATATGTGTATGTATGTGTTGTTTGTGATTGTTTTACACCATTGGAATTATTCTTCATGTATATTGGGATGAGACTGAACTAGACTTGTTTTAAAATGGGCACATAGGCACTTTTTAAATTCTAAAACAGATCTGTAAATATGATGAACTGATTAAAAAACATAATTAGAACCTGGCATAGTAATGGACAAAAGAAAGTTAAGAGCCTTTAGTAGTTTCTCTTGAAGTTAACTGTGAAACGTATAACCACTTTCATTTTATAGCTGCAAATGTATTCATTGGTTTAAATTTCAGAGATCTCTATTCCTTTGCTTTTGTCAGTTTATTTGGAAATTTCAGTCTATTTAGAAATTGCTATATGGAAGAGTGCGACTGATTTTAATGTTGCTGTGTGCTGTAGTCCCCTTACGTGGCCAGTCAGCATCTTGGCTCAGGTGTGTTGAGAAGGGCTTCTGGCCCAGACTTTCTGTGTGGTGTTTTGAGAAGTACTGGAGTGTAGGTTCAGCTTGGGAGCTGAAAACTAGACAAAGACTGCAGTGACAGCTTGTCCTGATTTTCAGAGTCTAGAAAGAAACAGATGAAAAGAAGTCAGAGAGGCTCTGGAATTTTCCTTTCTATGCTCTTTTTTAAATTAGTTTCTTCCCTGCAAAAATAAATGATCACTATATGAAACATTATTCCTCAAAAAGCGGTCATATTATTCAACTCAGTTGCTTTGTACCATGGGCGCTCAGTAAAGTACAGTACATTTATGGTTCCATCTGGAAAGAATCTGCAGTAATGAACTCATGTTGTTGTTTTGCCAATTTAACACTTCATGAAATACTGAAGTGCCTCTTGCATGTTCAGAAAGGATTTCTGCTACTGATTTTGTGAGAAGCAATTCAAATTGAATACAGTAATTTTGAACTGTTTGTTTAATAATATGAAGAGCAATAATAACAATCCTAAAATTATCTGTGCTTATATATTAACATGGAAAGATTCCGAGTTAATGTAAGAATGATGGAGTGCCTTCATCCCTCAGTGTGTGACCACTGGCTCCTGTACAGCCACCAAGCTGATTTACACCTCTGAATGATATGGCTCTTCAGAGCTCCACAAATGCAAGCTATTCATATCAGCTGTTTGTTTTGTGTATAGTGTTTTCCAGAGCTGAATAAATATCATAAAAAAATGAACTGGTGAATATTCAGTTGAATTCTAAATTGAATTCACATCGGCCAGGCTAGTGGCCTTTCTTTTGACTTTTAATTTGCTCTTTAAAGTAGGTTTTACTTGCATGAATGTGGATAGAAAGTGAATGCTAAACTGACTTGACTACTTGCCAAAAGATGACTTGATTTTACACTAAGTGGAGCTGATGTAGATCAGGGTAGCAGCTCACGAATCAATGGAATAAAAAAGTGAGAAGACAATCAAACTAAATGGCGTTTAATATATCTCAAAGACGTAGCACATTTTGAGACAGTGTGCTCTGTGGCACTCTGGGAACACAGTTTCCCAAAATTGCTAACTAATATTTGCTATATGTCTAGGATCTAAATGCGTCCTTCACAGTGTAACTGTATGAATACAGATATTTCCATTAATATTTACTGATATTTTATTAAATCACAGGAGAGTAAGTTTAGAACTGACTCTTCTTTTTTTTGAAAGAGAAACATTGTTTGCCACTTCCCATATCTGTTTGCCTCTAAACAAAGGTCAAATCATCAAACTCATTGCTTGTAGCTTTTTTTTTTAAAGCAGTAATTTCACATTAAGCGTTATTTCACATGGCTTCCTCAAGGTCTTTTCATTCCGAGGAATGCTGTTTTGTAATATTAAAATTTCCCAAGTTTTTTTATAGTCAATGTTAATAGATTTATTTAGTACAACATGTCATTATATGCACGCACTTTGTTCTTTGTATGTGTTCTGCCTTATGACATAAGCTATCTCCTAGTTTCACGAGGGTATAACTAAATTGTTGTTTGAACTGACAACATGTTTGAACTTACAACATGTTTGAACCTCTGTATTATGAAGGACTACTCATTTGCCTTTTTGATGCCATATACAACGAAATCATCTGGGGTGGTCAGGTCAGCAACCTGGGGTTTAAACCCAAGGGACAGTTTCAGTTAAAGGACCATGGCATAGAAATGTGTTCCTGTTTTCACTTAAACTTTTTCAGTTTTAAGCTGTCAAGGTCTTTCTGATTTCCCAAACATATTTTGTACAGAGAAGCAAAGAGTGAATGGATATAAGAATAATTTTATTTACTTTTTGTTTCACGTGTTTTCTTTTAGAGATTTCGTGAGAGATTGAGTAGTAGAGATCAGTTTTAATATCAGACATCCTTCAGTGAATTTCTTCTAAAGTAACTGCATGTGCAGTATGTGTGTATCTGCATAAAGGTGTGTAGATATGTTTTAGTTTATTAGTTATTTAGTTTTTGAGATGATAGACAAAAAAACCACAAGCCATGTGGATGGTTAGTTTGCATATTCTATTTAAACTTAAATATAACCATACATACTGTATGTTCTTTCAGTTATGAACTGTCTTTTTCTACCTGGGATTCCAAGTTCCATGGCAGTTAGGTCATTGCTCATCACAGGAATTCCGAAGTGCTGCTGAATTAATAATAAATAGCGGTGGTGATAATGATGATAATAATAGTAAGGATAGCATGATTTAAAGTAAAATCTAAGACTTTTCAGGCATTGGTGTGTCATCAAGGTCTGTTGGGACATTTTTTTGACATAATTTTCCACGGAGACTTATAACTGTATGGCTTTACTGCATTGCCCAACCAGCTGAATAGGAAATGTCTATGATAAAGAAGTAGAAATAGAGATGTAAATGCATCAGGTAAGCCTGGCATGCATTTGACAGCACTGGAACTCTGTTTGCAGTCCCAGATTGGCACCATCTGGATTGCACCTTTCGTAATGGGATCGTATGTGTGCATGCAATTAGTTTATGTCAGTAGCTGTGGGGATTAGATGAAATTATGGAGCAGTAAATGCTGCTTTGAAACCAGCTTGATTTTGTAAACTCAACTTGAAAGCCACTGTAATTCTGGCAATTACCCTAGGACTGCTGGGCTTAGAGGCAAAAATAGGACCCTTACACTCTGAACACATCATCACCTCTTTTCCTGGAGCTGAAGAGCTTCTTAACTGCAAGGTGATTTGGGGGAGGTGTTTTTGTAAAACTGGGGGAGTATGGAGTGGAAAATCAGAAGCTGGAGGTAGGTTGATATAAGGGAGGACTGGTGAGAATGATGACCAGTGAGGCTTAATGTGACTGAAGAGGGGAGGCAAAGGCTAGAAAGATGGAAAAAGATAGAAGTGATTTCTTTATTAGTGTGAGAACTCCTGGCAGAGATATGTGTAGTCAGAGAAATCTTTAATTAATGTCTGCTTGCTTCAACAAATTAGCCTAAAATCCACCATGTGGATTAATGTTTGGGGTTTTTTTAATTGTATTGACAATTACTCAGTGACTGTTTTCATGTAATAAAAATCAGTCTGGAGTAAACTTAGAGGCTGAGTCACCCTTCCCGAGGGATAACAGGTGAAACTCTGAGATGATGTCAGTAGTGAATCAACTCATATTGGCATTAAATCTCTCTCAGCTTAGAAATGACTCACAATGCACATCCACACTGAAATCTCCTGTGAATTTGTTCTACTTACCCCTGGGGCTGAAAGGACTGGTCTCTGTGTTCTTTCCGATCTGTCAGAAATTCTACATCACTATTATCCATGTTCAACTTTTTTTTAATGGAAAATGTAAGAAAAAAATTTTGTGCTCTCATGCAGGTAAGATTCCCTTAGTGAATAATCCCCCAGTCATTCCACTTCTGGTCTCTCAGAGAAACAATATATCTGCATGTAACAATCGTCTAAAAATATTTGCTTCAGGGATGCAGGAAATGAACACACATCTATTATATGCACACATATATATAAAGGCAGAGCAGTGTTCAGAGGAATTATTGATAACAAATGTAAGAAAATCTTTGAACATCAAATACTGTAGATACAGATATTTTCAAAAGCCTAAGGACTTAAAAAGTAGGTATTGGGCTTTCTGTGTCATAGTTAAAAAGTTTCTATACTGGTGGCTCTGTTACTCAGAGAAATGTCAGTATATAAGACAATTTTAAGAAAGAATATTTCTGAGTAACAGTTTTAGTTTTTCTGCACTATATACCTGATAAAATTTGTATCTTGGCTGTTAAATGTTTCTATTTGTAAAGTGCACCTTATAAATCTTTTAAAATAATTTCCTCTAATCTCTTCACAGGCAGTAAACAAGGAGAGGTAAAATTAAGTTCAAGTTTAAAAAAAAAAAAAGAGGATTCAGTACAAAACCAACAACAATAAAGAACAGGAGATTACTGAATAGCACAGTATAACTTCCTCAAAATAGAAACTATGTTGCTAAAAGGTTACATATCACAAATGCATGTAACCTTATAATGAACTCTTTCCTAGGTTGTACCAGTAGTGATGAATACTGAAGGGTTTTGATATGAGGCTTGCTGAAGGAGACATGTTACCTCTGAAGGTGATTGTACATAATGCTTCATTTCTTTAATGATTTGTTTGTTTTCCAGTAGAAATTAGCTTAATTTACTTTGGGGTGATGAAATGAAGTTGGAAAAAAAAAAAGGACAACTATAGTAGCTATAATAACAAGAGAGTAGATTAGTGCTCTGCAGAGGATCACCCACCCAATTGCTGAATTAAACACAAAACCTTATATGTGCACTGCTTGTACCCTGATTTAACTTTATGGTTTAGGGGTTTTTATCCATCGCTGAACTGACTTTTTTCTAGTGTAAGAACTTTCTTTCTAAAGATGGCGTGTAAAATTGATAAATTATATTAGACTGTGTACAAGTAAAAATACACACATGCATACATTACAAAATGATGCTTATTTCCCAACCCTGGCATGTCTTGCTGGACCCAACCATGGCGAATTATCTTCCCAAGACCCTGCAAACACTGACTTCTGCAGCATTATTCTCCTTCTACATACTTTGTAGAGATGAGTATAGACAGAGATGACACAGTGGTGTGCCACATTGATTTATCCCAGCTGGGTCAATGATGCTGGCATACAGGATAGCCACAAAAGCTTGCTACGCAGGTTTTATTGCACAGCTGTAAGCCAGGCAGGTATCTTCATCAGCACCATGCTGGGCGAGCCAGGTGCCAGTTTGTGTCATGGCTTACAGCCATGTCCCTGTGTTCTTCCCAACCTCTTCCTCATCATATGTCCCTAATGAAAACTTCAGGAAGAAGCGAGTTAGAGACTTCACAAGCGAAGGGAAACAGCAAGGAAGGATGAAAGCAACAATAACAACAGATAGTACTTTCCAAAGAGTGCTATGGTTCCTATTCAGAGCAGTCAGCTTTCATTTTCATGAAAACTTGAATGTGGATATAGAGGAAAAGAAAACACATCTGGGTCTTGGTCCAGTATGGGACTTGGAATACAAATGGAACTTTTCAGAGAAGGCTGTTCTTTCAAGTGGGCTGACACATTGGCTGGTTGTTACAATCCTCCTTTCTACTCAATGTCATTTAACATTTCTATCTTAATTTCCCTCTCCCCCATGTCTTCTCACCCTCATATGACTAATTTAATTTTCTTTTCAGTAGCCTAATTTCCTCCTAACTCACTCTTTCCAGTAGCCTGATTTCCTCCTAACTCAACTCACAAGTTCAAATGAATCGCGTCATTCGTACAAACCCAGTGTTCACTCTGCTGTGGATGCTGTTCCCTTTCCCTACATAGTGTCAATCCTTCCTCTTTAGATTGCAAATATTTTAGGTACAATTTATCTACACGATCACAGTGGCTACTATTTCAGCATATTGAATAATAATCCAATAAAATAGTTTAATAATGCCCCACAGTCATGCCAAATGTATTTTGCTGATAAGTTACATTAGAAAAAACAAATAAATAGGTATAAATGACTGTATATGATTGTAGTCGTGTATGCATTCACATTTCTGTGTTAAAGTGTGTCTCTGTAATGTATATACATGTGTGTACAAATTGATACAGGCACTGTATTCCCATTACGTGTTAGTTTTCTTTTGAAAGAAAGACTAATCATATTGTGATTCACAATCAAAACTTTCAGAACATACTTATCCTTAGTAGGTTCACAGTTTTATAATTACGTGTTTAAATAATAAAATGAAGGTGCTGAATTTTTGCTTTTCTCTGAAGCAGACAGATTTGCGTTTCTGAAGAGGGGAAAAATACAGAGAAAAGGAATTTATTTGCAGTGCATATATATGTGTATATATATATATGGACATCAGTGTAAAAATACAGAGGGTTTTTTAACCAGGTCTGGGACCCTAAGCCTTTTTTTCTGTGAATAAAAAAGCATGTCCAAAAAACAAAGAAGCCATAAGCTTTAGGTTCCTGGATGTAGCAAAATGCAGCTCCACCTCCCCTGCCACTTTTGAAGCTGATATCCTGCTATCTCAGACACCTTTGTATTTGGTTATTCTTTAAGAAAGATGCATTGTAGCTCTATAGCCTGAGAGGGAAGAGCCATCCTGGATATACACTAGCACTGTAACCTCTGGAGGGAGAAATGTGTGCTTTTTGCTATCTTTGTTGAGAGGCTTTAACTCCTCTCATGACTTTTAATATTCAATGTTGTTATTTTGAAATTACAGTAGTTTACTTGAAATCAAATACAGTACTTTGTGATAAAAGTAAGGGAAAAAAACCCAAGCCTCAGTAAAATCCTGTTACTTCTGTAATTATTTTCCTATGATTTTGCTGTAATGATCTCGTTCATTTTTAGAAGATATGCAGAGCTCAGAGTACATACACCAATCTATATTTTTACTGCTGTCATAATGAAAAATTGTATTTACTGGGAGATGTGACATTTTTTGCCTTTTGGACAAATTCATGGAAATCTCTTTTTTACTTGCAAATATTTGCAAAGTAAGAATTGATACCTTTGCACAGATCTGCCTTGTGAGGAGCTATGACACTTTGAAGTTCTTTGATCATTTTATTTAGTTTGTCACACTCCAGGCTGTTTAAATATACTCAGGCATGTTGATGTAGACTTATAAAACTGGCTAGCAGGGCTGTCTGTGGAATAGAATTCATTGTTCTGGGATCGGATGTAATGGTTAGAACAAAAGATTGGAAGTTAATAACAGGTATTTGCAAGTTTTACAACAAAATTTAAAACCAGCTGACACTCCCGTCAAACCTGAATGCATAGCTGACTTTAATGTCCTTAAACAAATTGCAATGCAAATTAACTGTAAACTGAGGTTAGATGATGTCTCATACTGTCAGTGCTACGCTATTCATCTCATAATGCACATAAAATTCTTCATGCTGATGAAAAGATTTCTGCAGTGATTTCTGTGGAGGTCTTAGAGTAAACCACAAGGTCAGGACAGAATAAAGCAAGCAGTTAACAGTGAACCTGTCATGATCACTGGTTGCTAGTGTAAAGCTAGAGTCTTTTCGGAAGATTTCTGTGTGGCGAGTGAGTCTTGAAGACAGACAGCCTTTGGCAAAAGGGACCCTGTTGGAATCCACTGTGGAATGTGAATAAAACACCTCTGCATTACTAAAAAATGTGACTGCTTTGTGTGGCAGACCATATGAGTAAAACATTGAAATTGTGCATTGACCTTCACAAATCCAAAGTCTTCAGATGTGTCACTGTGTAATTTTTAAACATTTTCAGATCATAGGAATTTTCTCCACAGAGGTGCTAGAGCTAATATAACATGGTGTTCTGTAGTAATTCGCGATTTCTGTCAGATTGGGTATACAAATTTATAAATATGGAAAGTATTTGCTTGGAGAGGTGCCAGCAATGCTTTCTTAAACTTATATTTATCAGTGTTTAAAAGAGGAATAATTAACCAGACAGATTACTTAGCTGTAGTTACATACTTCACTCAAGAACTCCCGGTCTTCAGCTCAAAAGGTGTAAAATTAACTACTAGGCAGTTAAAAATATGTACCTAGCACAGTATTTAATATTTAATGGAAATTCATCAGAACTCCATCAGTCAAAACAGACGTACAGAAAGAGAAGTATTATTCTGTCACTTTCTAGTTCTTTCTCAGGCTCAGTGATAGTGACTGCATATCTGAAATAGCTGCTGTGGCTCTTGTGTTTAATGTAACCGAACTGGTTTATGCCCTCTGAGAATCTGGCCCATACTCATTAGTGGAATTTGTTTTGCTTTGTTTTACCTCTGGTTATACTATGATATATAGAACTTGAACAATTAGCCCAGAAGAAGTGTTGGGCTATGTGAAATGTCTCTTCCCTTGAAGAAAATAATGTTTTTGTTGTTGCCACCATAAATTTGATTCACATTTCATTTTCCTTTTGGCATGTACAAAAGGCACCTTTCTCTTTACCATAACAGAAATTGCTTTGTATTGCAGTAAATGCTTGACTTTTGATGCTTCCTGCAAACCTGAAGCATTCCTTCTGCAGGGAAAATGTCTCCTCTAAAAATGATTGCTAGGTCTAATTTATAAAAATGTGTCAACATGACTAATTGTAAGATGAGTGGTGAAGCTTATTATATGCAAGTATAACACTGCATATCTTTGCTGAATACGGCAACATATTTCAACTGTGGCAGTAACATCTCAAACCCTTTCTCACAGCAGGTCAAGAAAGTAAATGCCATGCTGCTTCAGAATAAATGGCATAGATCGTTCTAACATGCATTGCAACTGGCAAATTGATGTTTATTCTGTTTAAGAACTGAGTCAAATTTTAAATACGTATTTCACGGTGATCATGGTTTTTTTTTGTTAGAAATCTTTTCCATTTGCTTGCAATTTTGCTAGCACCATTCTATAACGCTTCCTACTTGGTTTTCTGTGTGTTTTGTCAGCCTCTTAGGACAAAAGACAACACAATTCTTAAGGGACAACTGAGTTGCAGCTGTTTTTACTGTGCTGGCGTTGCAGTTAAACTACTAATCAATTCCTCAAGAGATGTATTTCCCAGGGAAATTTTCCTAATTCAGCATGAGTTAAGAAGAAGAAAGGGAAAATGAGAAAAGAAAAATCCCCCTCCTCAAAAAGTTGTTGCTGCCTGTTACTTTAGAATTAAATCTAAACAGAAATAATTACATAGTGTAGCAGTGAGAAGACTGTCATCAGCTAGACCTGATAGAACTGACTGCAGTCTTCCTCCACTCTTTGCCTTTCAGTTTTATAAAGTGCCTTGATACCTTCACCACTCATTGACTTCAGTAGAAATTTGAAGTTTTCACAGAATGTCTAAGAATTACACTGTTGTTTGAGTTTTGCATGGTTTTTCTATAGGTGGTAAGTTAAGAATCTGATGGTAAAAAGTCATTTTTTCAAATCCTGTTTTCTTCAGTTTCTGTAACGCTTTTTTCTTCTAATCCTATCTAAAATGTGTTAAATCGAGTTAACGTTCCGATGCTTTTCCTTGTGCGTGGTTTTGCCTAGCCATTCCCATTTCTTTATAGCCTTTCAAATGAGACCTGTCACTCATTTCTCCCTCATTGCTGTATGAACAAGATCATCTTGCATGCATAGAGATTCATGCTCTTTGCATAGTCAATTTTATTGCACACTTAGGAGTCTCTAAACCTGTGTGACCTTACCAGTAGCTGTGAGGATAAAAGTGTAGTGTAAAATTATGGAGAGAAGAAAGTCCAAACAACTATTCCTGTGGTCTGTACCTGCAGGCAGGCTATAGTCTGTCAGATACAAAGGCATGGGAGGGCAAATGCAAAGAAGGGAAGTTGTGGTAGATCAAGGAAAGAGGTTGAGCATTGACAAATTATTGTACGTGGAAGTTCAGAGAAAGATTTTTGAAACAGCACCATTTTGAACAAATCTTATTCTCTCTGAAGATGACAGTCCTTAGAATCCTATTTCACAGTAAGACCTTCTCTTTTCAGATAAAAGGGTCTGCAACACTTTTATTTTCTATCTATCATCTAAGACACTCTAGGAGCTTTATCAAAGCTATAGTCTTACAAATTGCTTTCACTTCTGGTATGGAACTAGTACGATATTTACACATCAGGGCTATTAAAATGTATCTCAGATAACTCTGAATGTGTCAAAACCAAGCCTTCTTTCTATGGAGTTTTCAAGACCTATCACCAAAGGTACTCTAAAAGAAATTCAGCTTCTCAAAAAGTTCTTGTATTTTATTTCTCCTAACAAGCTATTGATAAAAAGCAGTGTACAAATTAATTGCCTGCTGCAATATTTTGTCTGTAGGGATGATTGGGGAACATAAAATCTCAGGAATTTCTCAGTATCTTGCGGAATTAAGCTCTAACACTGTGCTTTGCCACCTGGATGGCTTGATAAAGTCCCAGGTTGGCATTTCTTTGCCTCATCAGCTTTCCATCTGCTTCTTTCTCTCATCTGAAAAACATTTCTTCATTCCATACCCATGTTTTCTCCTTGCATTAGTGGCTGCTTTTTGTTTTAACCTTTTAAATTCTATTTTATTCAACTATGTAAACAAGCCAACTAGTTGGATAATAGGACAATAATTTTAATACCCGTTTATTGACTACAGAGCACAGCATGATTCATTCAGTAGTGGCTTTCTCTAATTCCTTCCAGGCAGAATAGTCTATTACAGAATAAGTAATGTAGAAAACTCAAAACATTTGCCATGCATAAGCTTTCAAAACTGGCTGCTTAGCTGAACTTAATTAGGTTGGAAATCAGGCTGGTAATCACAACAACAGAGTTTCTCCTTAGTTTTTCAGTATTTATTGGTTCAGATGGGGCAGATTAAGGTACCAGAAAACTAAAATACATGTTGAACTCCGGATTATAAAGGATGATACCCGGACAATGGAACCTGACATACCTTCATACGAATACAAAAAGCCTTTTGCAGCATTAAGGTGAACTCAGCTGTCTGCCTGCCTGAACTACTAAGAGTATTCTTCCCAAGTCAGAAGGCACTTTTGTACAGATTCCACATGCACCGAATGCACTCTTCAGTTTGAGATGTCTTTAACTCCAATCTGTATTGCTTGAAACATCTCTGCTAGAAGATAAAATTCAAATCTCACTTAGGTGTGGGTTTATATCACAGGGTCAGTGCTGCACCTGGGAAAGTTCCTGCAAAAACAGCTTTCATTCTGGGGAAGTAGAAGTAGTAACTTCAATCTGTCTTTTTTTGCAGTGATCTGTGAATCTTTAGATAGGAAAAATATGATCCAAATAGAGTGAATGTTATACTTTCTTAAAAATTGAAATCTAAAGTACGGAACCACTAATCTAGAATCCTGTATGAATTATTTCTTTGCTATTAAAAAACACCCTTATAATAAGGAATTCTCCATCTGCATATTAGGAATGCATGACTACATACAAGAAAATATTTCTCTACATCACTTTACAAACAATTATAGATGTATTAATGCTGGACAACATCTTACAGTCATGGCAAGAATAAAAGGTTTAAATTAGTCCTGTCATCCCTGGTCCTTTAGGACCAAAAGGCTATGGTGTAATATTAAAAGAAAGATGTTCTTTAGCGGGTGCGTGATTTTCCTTAGTTGGTGGACCATTGACTTTCTCTCCATAAGTTCAATTTTTCTTCAGAGATCCCTAAGGCCCCGAACACATTAAAGGTCTCAGTAGAAAACACCCCAATGTCTATTAAATTTAACAATAACAAGTCCCCAGATGACAGCAATTAAGCTGCAAGGATTTGTAGACAGTTCATGTGGATGCCTTTTCCTCGTTTCAGAGAGAAAGCACTCAGGCAGCAAAGTAAAAATGAAAGGAAAATAAAAAGTAGAAGGTTTGCTCTAAACATACCATGCCATATAAAGCCCACTGACTGTGGAACAGCTACTGAGACTGTACACAGCAGAAGCATTATAAATCTGTATGGTGCAATACAATGCTCTTAACTCTTACCTGACAAAATATTTGCCAGCTGAGAGTCAGATGATCTTTTGGAAAGTTGTACTTCTGTGTGCATTGAGATGTGTGTGGCGCCATGTAGAAATTCATACATCATCTGCACTTCATGTTTGCTAGAATCTGTAGGCACAGAAGAAAGCAAGAAAGCAGAGGTACTGACAAAAATGTGCTTTCGGTCTGAGATTTTAAGAAATAATACATTTTTCGAAGTTTTTGGTAACATAACTAGCTCACTGTGCAGAGTATTTTTACAGTTTATTTCTGGTTGCTTGCTGAAGATCTCTTTTAAAAATAAAATTCTACTTCATGAAAAAATAATTTTCATAATTATTATTTTATATGAGCTAACATAGTTTTATCGTTCTGCATATGTAATGGAAAGTGGTTATTCTTGACTCTTGTTGGAGAACTAGCATTAATTTCCCACTCTCACAGTTACTATAGTAACTGCACTGGAAAGCGCCTATTTGGATATTTTTGTTCTGAAATAACTAGAATTTTCAGTGTAACTTCAGCTGCTTCCAGAGTGACGCATGTTAGAAGAAGGCATACGCATCAGAGAAGAACATCTCACCCGAGCTGTGTATTCATATACCAGCAGCATTTTACATTCGTATGCTGCCTTTGACACAATTTCCTGAGGTAGTCAAAGTAGGTACAGCCTACAGTGTAGCTGGAGAGAGGACATAAGAGGACAAGTACTTAGCCTTTTCTTCACTTTGAAAAAATGATTGAATGAGCCAACTGAATTTAGCGAACTTGAGGTGGAACTCTAAGAAAGACAACAGAGTGTCAAAGAACCTTGCATTTATCTCATCTTGCTGATTTATATGAAAATGATGCATGATACACAATATTTAGAATTTTAATTCAAAGTAGACAAAGTTGAGGCAAAGACATCTCTGACCCATGGTTTACTCAGAGGAAATAGATTATGTCGGAAATTAATTTGGTTTTTTAAATATTTTTATATTTAATTATATACACTTATATATGTATACTTATATTTAATAATCTTTAATTTGGCTTTTTAATAATATCACCATACAAAGCGGATGGGATTTATCTCACCAGACCCATTTAATAACCATTTAGTCTTCCCTTGTAAAGCGAGGAAAAGGAACTTTTACAGCTATGCATTTCATATAAAGGTAGATGTTTGAGAGAATATGAAGTCTGGAAACCTTGGAAACCAGCTTAGCTTAAATGCCTAATTTACAAATAAGATAAAACTGCCTTTAGTATAAAACTGCCTTTAGTATACATTAAAGTAAGCAGATTTACTTATGAAATTAATCGTAGCTGTTGTAGAGTAGATTTAAGGGAAGAGGCATCCCTTCCTACTGCTCAAACACTGTGTTTTGCCTGCCTTTCACTTGAGAAGCTAAGAAGTGTCTGTTACAGTGCTATCTACAATAATAATTCACTATTTTCTGTAAAAAGTCATAATAATAGGGAGGCAGATTCTGTCTGTTAATCCTTTGAAGGCATCAATTCTTTGCTAGAAAGTAATGTGAAATAATTGTGCTTTTCAGTTCTTTATTTTAAACACCTTTTCTGGTTAAGTAAAGAACTTTTTTCACCTATTCCATCAATTTATCAATGTAATTATACACTCCAGTTTCATGTTTACCAGTATAGGCAATTTTCATTACTATAATATCAAGTCACTTCCCAAAGTCATGTTTTGTTAAGTCAGTGTTTGAAAATCTGGATTGCATTTTCCTCGTATCTCAGTGAATAAATCCTTTCTGACTGAGTTCATTAGATTGCCAAGTGAAATGCTATTTAAGCATCAAAATCCTATAGACAAACTGATGATGTTTTTAGTAATAAGGAGGATGGAAAGGAATTCAAAAAGCAGCTGTTCTCATACATTACAAAGAATCGATATTTAAATCAAAGCAGATGATATGAGTTCATTCATTTCACAGCCACACGTTAGCGGGAGTTATTTTGGGGATCAATGCTTCAAAGTAAAAATTATTCTTGAAATCAAAAAAGAAAAAAATTCCACGGGTGTGCTTTGTGATTTTAGTCTTACTGAGGATTTCTGGTTGTGTTGTTCTAGAGGTTAAAGTTATTGTTAAAGATCCATTTCCTTTAAATCTTAACTTCTGTCTTTATTACTGTTTTGAAAGGAATCTTAATTCTTCCATCACTTCACATGCTTTTAAAAAGACGCCTGGGATTTAAAATTGAGAAATAAGAAGGAGAAAAGGGTCTTTACTTTGCAGTACTTGGAGTCTGGTTTTGGCTTCATGCACATATTAAAAAATGTGTTTTAGTTCCTCCTCACTTCTCTGTCTTCAGGGCCCGCTTTGCTCTTGATCCTGTTGAATCAATACCAAATAGCAATTCACTACGAAACAGGGATTCAGGGATCGGTCACTTCCTGATAGTGTGTTCAGCTAGACTGAAACCAAAAAAGCAAAACAATCCTGTTCTGTTTTAAAAAAGAGGTTGTTAATATACTTCCCAAAGTCCTCCTGTGTTGGTCATGTGGCTCTGGTTTCCTCTTTTCCTTTTTTGAGGTGAAAGAAAATTTTGAGGAGACACACACATATTACAGCATGTTTCTTATCTAGAACTCTATAAATAGTTAAATTATTATTTTAGTTTTTTGGTACCTGAAACCAGAAACTGGTAGAAAAACTGTCAAACTGAAATTATTTTTTTGGTATGTTTTTGTTTCCTGAATATTTCTAATACCTTTTTCTTCCATTAGCAAGTATTTCATTAGGAATGTAGTGAATTGTTAGATTTTTGAGTACTTGTAAGAAAATCAAAGGAGCTAAGAGGCTATATTCAGAAAGCTGCCAGGCAGAAAGAGATACTCCTCTCATCAAATAGTTCAGTAGTTAGGGTACTCAGAAAAGAATTGGTTTGGATTCCTACAATATAATAAGAGTAGCCACTTGTGTTCCCCCTTTCCAGGGAGTTTTTTAATCAGTAAGGTTTATGTTATTCCGTAATAGGCATCTGGTGGATCTGTTTTGCTTTGTGTAAAATAAAGAATGGGGCAATGAGAATCATGGGGGCTGGAGTATTTATGTAGGAAGGTCCTTTCTGTAACGCACTTAACCTTTCTGTAACCTGTTAATAAGAGATTCTCACAACACACAAGTCTCTTATGTCACGTAGCCAGGTGCCTGGGACGTGAAAAGAGTGCGGTGTTGGATGGAGCTCCCTCCAGCTGAGAATAGGTATCTACCAGCCCACCTGAAAAAAGTTAGCAGAGTTTGTTAAATTCTGTAAACATAGACTCAATTGTTTTTAACTTCCTAAATCACAAAAAAAATCTGACAAACCTGATGTGCCTAGAAAAACTGCAGCAAAAAAAAGCAATGTTCTACACAAATTTCTTCAGGACATTGTGAGTTAAGGTTCAATAGGTATTTTCAGTGTGCAGAGAGTGGTATTATTTGTTTATTTTCCCAGTGTAAAAATCTAAAGCATCACAAGAGGCAAAACTATAATTTGCATGTTGCTGTTTTAATAACATTTAGTAATTTTTCTGATGTCTACTACTCTTAAAACCTCATCTTTCATCTAACACTTCATTTGGAAGAGGAAAATATAGTAGACCTGACTGACAATAGCGACAAAATTACCCTTTAACCAAACCCCAAAACTTCATAGAAAGAACAGTGTCCATTTAAAAGGATAAAATGTTATGTCCTCAGTTTTTAAACAGGTAATATTAAGCTAATATATAACGCATTATGAAGTTTTCATTTCACTTTCCCAAGAATTTGAGATGTCCAAAATAATATTTCTTTGTTCCCCTACCCATCTTTTTTCTTGCCACTGAAGTACAAGATTGCATGAATTGGCCAAATTGTTTAATTAATTCTTGGTCTATGAGTCTATTGACAGCAGTAAATTAAACATGCTTGGGAAAATTCCCAGACACTGAGGCCAATTGGCACAGATCAATCCTGGGCTAATAAAGTCTCTGACCTGCCAAAACAGGGTGGCTGCATGTGAATGGCCTTTTGGGGAGTCATCACTGGAAAACTCCAGCTCCTAGTTTAGGCTTGGGAATTATTTGGGAGACTGCAAATTGGCCTAGGCCAGGAACATTCCCTGGATTATACAACATACGGGACCATATTTTATTGCCTGGGAATGATATAATTAACTAGTGTAGACGTAGCCACAAATACTATGTAGAAGAAATTTCACTGCCAAAGCACTGCATAAACATAATAGTCATTACTAACAAATAGTTAGGTTTCTGTTTTTCATGGTTGATGACAGTAGACATTGTAAAGCACTTTGAAATCTAATGATAATAAGCTATGTAGAAGAGCTGTGTGATGTTAATTGTGGAAGCAAAAATATACTAGAGATCTGCATTGCTGTGCCATCGTTGCAAATGACACAAGGTCTTCTTTAGATGGTGTCTTTGTTAACTGCTTTTGCTCAGATCCCTCAGGATACTTTATCATTCAGCTTACAAACATTGTTCCAAATGTTCTTTTTTTCTAGTGAGTGGAATAGCTTGGAAATGAAAGCTTTGAACTGACAGTTGAATCTTCACATCACTGAGAACCTCATTATTAGTTTGCAGTAGCTTGTATAAAATTGCATCTTGATTGCACCAGTCACACATGTACATTTCAAACCCTGTAAATATGAAGCTAATTCTCAATACCAACCTCAGATTTTAGAAGAACCATGGGACAAATTAGGTTTCAGAAGCAAGTTGTTCAGCTATTGAGATTTCACACATGGTAATGCTAAAATAAAAGTGAAATAATTCAGCTGGAATAAAGGGGAAGATTTGTCAATGCTTGTTGAGCTATTCTTTCCCAGCGTCTGTATTATTATAAAAATTATATATAAAGAAAGAAAAAAAAAAAAGAAGAAAGAAAAAAGGCACTAACTACATTTTGCTACTACCTCCTTTAGCCCCATGGCTTTAATTAGAACAGATTTGCTCATACATCGGAACTGTGTCTGTCCACCAAACTCCTTGGTATGGCAATTATGGTAAAAGATCTCTGAACTCCGCTGATTTAAGGAAACACATTTCTATGAGCAAACATGGAGCATTTCTGATTCTGACTTGAGCATTGATGTGCAACTGACTGATACATAATACATAATCCCTGACCATTCACATCCAAATGCCTTTGATCAGAACACAGATAACGCAGTTATTTGTTCAGTATGCAAATGGTCAGTCTTCTTGAAGCTGCTAATTAAACAGTTCCTTTTTATATCCAGGATATTCTTTGATATGTGTTTTGCCAGTTGAACCCGTGTGTCATGCTAATGCTATGTATTCCTTTCCCTTTGTTACGAAGCTGTCTTTTGAGTCAGCTTTGAATATCAATAAGCCAGCTGGCTCTTCATCTCTGATTGTTCATCGTTAGGCATTATTTGTCATTTATAGAAGTTCACGTATTTCTAAAGGGAACGACCTTTGAAAAATTAAAACCACAAGAACGTTATTTTTGGAACATCTTCAAAGACACGTTACAGTCATTCACAGTGCTCTGGTTGGAAATAAAGCAGCTCATCATGCTGAGACATCTTTGATATAGGGGAAGAATATGCAGCTTAGTATCTTTTCTGTTTTCATGCATCCCTTCCACATGTATATGGTCTGCACACATGCTTTGGTGTGCGTAATTCCACAGGAATAACAGACATGATTCATTTGTCTGAATAAAATCAACTAGTACGACTGCACACTAAATAAGTTAGTTTGGTCCCACTTTAGATAAACAGAACTACTTCCAAATCCATTTGGCTTCTCATCCTAAACGAGCCAAGTATTGCAGTTCACGTAAATAGGCTTTTTGATGTTTAATCTTGCATTGAGAGAAAAATTGAGATCAAATAATAAAGGACTTTCTTGGGCAAAAAACAGTGTCAGAAAAGATAACTGACAGGACTTCTACATATGTAAGGCCCTGCTCCTTTTCAAATCCCTGGTAGGGTTTGAAGCCCTTAATATTCATCTTGTGGTCATTTAAAGAAACTCCATTTAAGTGATAAGGGGCTTTCTGATGATCCTTTGGAAAATTAAAAATAACAGATCTAATATATTAAATTTTATTAGTACTTTCCAATTACCTTTCAGTTTCCTTTCATTAATCATGCATCTCCATGAACAAGATGATAAATTATAAGTGAATCCTCAAATATTGTAATTTAAAAAGTGAATTTTAATAAGAACTCATGGCTGACATAAAGTACCCTTCAGGAAAATATAACAAGCAGTTTTGATAATTCTTCAGGTTTGTTTTCTCTAAAGTTATCATTGCTTTATATCAGTAACACAGGAGTCCGATTTTTACGTCCGATTATGTGCTTTTTGTGAGGGAATGCATATTACATTTTCTTGAGGAATTACAGCTGAAATATAGATAACGCTTATAGTTTCTGCATGACTATTTGCTTACAGTTCGGCTTGGTGAGTAGATCAATATTTGAAATAAGAGATACTAACTCCATATGTTCCTCTCCTACTTAAAACATTCATCAGGGAATGTTTTACTCTTGTATATTGCTGGGTTTGATAGATAATGAATGATTTAGCTGACAGACTCTCCCTACCAGTTCTGGAGATATGGCAATAGCATGAGTTAAAGTAAGGGTACGGGAAGAGAAGAAGCCATAGTATGATTTTTCTAGTCCACTCTAATTAGAAAGGATGGAGCTTGATTACAATGTTTTAGTGCTTTAGACCTGGAATCATAAAGGAGTCAGTATCATTGTCTGGTTTTTTTCTTTTGTAAAGTTTGTTGTGTGTGATATGTGGACTTCCTTGGAATCATGTTGTATTGTGCAGATCAGTTACCTCTGTTTTGTAGTGGGAATGCCACTGAAAATGTTGGTTCATCTTAACCTGGTGGATAGGTTATGCCTCTGTATCTTATTGCAGATATACCCAGGCAGAGATTCTTTGATATTCACCCAGATATACATATCACATGCACTATGGCTTTTTCAGACAAAGGAATTTTCATGTTCTTGAGTGGAGAATATGTTAATGTGTCAGTAATTTCCCTGTGTGATTTTAAGGAACTCATCTCAGAAAATTTCCAATAATTATTTTCCATATTGGAAGTTTTAGTGACTGAGAATCTACAAGATTTAACTAATTTTGGTCATATGGTATAAAAAAAAAAAGGTTTTGAGTAGAAAAAACAAAGAAATCGGAAGTTCAAACTGAAAGATGAAAAATGCAGCTTGGGAAATCTATGAACAAGGGAATCTCGTTCTCTCCATCTCACTTATACGTTCATTGAACCACTGATTAAAATTCATTTTCTTTTCTAAAACCTACAAAGTATGTTATAAATTACTAAGATGTTAATTCGGCACTGAGGAATTTTTAAATGTGACTAAGCATCTCAAATTTTACCACATTTATAAGTCTTCAGAATGACATTTTCCATTAAAAAAAAAAATCCCAAACCAAAAAAACCCACCAAACCACAGGTCAGACAAGTCAGTCAAATACATCACATGTGCCTAATGTAAAGTAACATACCCATTTTTTCTAACTACATTAAAAATTAAATAAGTCACATACTAGAAAAGAACGTTTTAATTACAATTGGGAAATAAAATATCAATTAGACAGATGATAAACGGGTAAATTTAGTTCTAAATTTCAGAGAAGAAACAGCATGAGTAAGAAATTGTTGCTAATTAATATCATACTCAGAAATACATATCAAATTTTATTCTTTTCACAATTTCTATGTGTTTTGATGTAAGTGTTACTGATATTGAAAGTAGTAGCTTCATTAAAGATGGAAGTATCGACAAGTTAAAAGTAAATAGAATTCCATGTCAGTTATCTCAAAAACAAGTAATAGAAAATAAACCCTGGCTAAGTTGTTTTTCAGACATGCTATACTTGACAAAATAATAAGTAAAATATTTTATTAGGAAAGTGCAATGTAGTTTAACGAGCATATTAATCTTATCCCTTCCTTATCGATAGGAGCCATAACTCCCTTAAATGTAAAGCACAAAAGTTAGGAGAGGGCGCAATTAGCTGTGGTCTGCAAAGGTAGTTTTTTCAAAATGTTTTGAAGGACACTTACCAAGTGTTCATCATTTGCAAAAGAATGGGGACACTAAGTCTGGAAAAATGTATTGTGATAAAAAGAAAGCAGTAGACTTCATATACTAAAACTTATTTCAAATAGCTGATAAAATATACTTCACACACTATATACATGTAATCCAACTGTAACAAAGCTTTTGCCGGAGCAGCTCTGTATTTTGTTGATTGCATTAGTTGATATCTTTCTGTTAGTATTGGCATTGCTCCTTCATGAACCTGCTGCTTTGCTTGTGTATTCATCTGTTTACATTTGCTAGGTGATTTGTCCTCGATAGATGCAAATGCTCATTTACCGAAATAAAAAAATCTTAAGTTCAGCAGCCTTGCAAATCAGCCAAGGATAATCAGGAAGACAGAAAAGATCAAAAGCTGAACTGATGCCCTAGTTTTCTAAATACAATCACTTGGTGATAGGCCCTTAAAGGGCTTGGAATGGTGGTGGTAAAATTACCACACTGTAGAATTAAATGACATACCTACTCAAAAAGAATTTTCAACCCTGAAAAAATCCTCTTACGTGTGGGTGTTTGAACTGGAAAATGATTTAGGAAGAATAGCCTTACCTGGAAAACATCTAATCAAAAATTTCAAGAATAGTTGATGTGCAGCAATGAAAGAAACTATCTAGTAGCATAAAAGAGACATGGTTAGAAAAACACGTTATGAAATCTATTTCCTTCTTGTTGCCAAAATCACATTTCAATAAAATGTGAAGGAAGACATTTTGAATGTTGAAAGGAAGTATTTCAATGAGTATTTAGAGCAGAAGAGTGGGTGTAAGGCTTTGTACCCAAAACCTGATCTTGAGAAGAACTGCAAAACCAAAATTACCTTTTTTTGTTAATAAGATTCAAAGAATTGAAAACTGTCAGAATAATAAAAAATTAAATTAGGTTGCCTAGATCTGCACCAAAACCTCCTTTGCAATTCAACATTTTTAAAAGCCAAGTCCCTTAAGGAGTGCCTAAACATAGGCCTCTGGACAGCAAGGGTTTAGTGCTCGGCCTTAACTTTTTTTTTCTTATGCAGTATAAAAATTAGTACAATCAGGAATATTATAAGACACAAATAATATTCATAAAGCATTCTGAGAACTCCTAGTCAGCAGAAGATACAAAGTAGCAAAGTAGTATCTTTCATTTAATTTTTATTCTATGAAGTTTGTTCTTGCTGTACTTTCCCAAAGTGTACATATGAAGACACTGCCTTCCACAGTTGCAGTAGAGCCACATCGGAGTATTAACATATTTTCTCTGTTGTTCTTTTTTTGAAGTTTTTGTTTCTTCTTCTTGTGTATCATGGAAAAATTAAGAAAATACAGTCTATAATGTGGCATCTGCCTGGAATTGCAGAGAACCTGAAGCAATGGTTCTGAGGGGAGCTTTTGCAATTTGGTGGAAATTATTTCACACATTTACCAAGACATATTAATGAGTAGTGTTGTATTATTTAGCACCCTGAGATCCTGACACTTTTTTAGGCAGAGCGCCTCACACATGTACGAGCACTTTATAGATTTAGCTTTTCATGTATGCTGAACTCAATATATGAGGTATTTCCTGTTTCTTGAGTCTGTGAAATACCCAGATACACTTCAGTGGGAATCTATGGATGAGCTGTTATTTCAAACTATTTGATGTGACGTCTCTAGGCTGTTTTTTACAGATCTCAGTAGAACTCTGCCTAGTGACACCAACAATCTGCAGGGAAATATTAGCTGCAAGGGTACGAAGTCCTCTTGCTGCAAACTGCCAGATGCTTTGCAATTAAATACAGAGTCTTGCTGAGCTTAATCAGTGAGGATTTTTACAATATTCCTTAAAGAGACTATCAAGGAAGATTCTATGGAATTAGTACAGTGGATGCATATACTTAGTATGCAGATGCCAATGGTCATGGAAAACAGAGTAAATATTTGGAGTGGGCAAAAAGGCATATGGTTCAATTTTTTTTCTGAAAGATGTATCACTGTCAAATAATGGGCAAGCTCTGCTTTTTGGGAAACTAGAGAGAGAAGAAGGGGAAGCAATGTCCAGGAGCATTTAAACACAGTGTATATCTTCATTAAGGGCACTATATGAATCTAACTGCCAACTATCACAATGCCTTTTGCAGGTTGTATTAATCTCAGTGACAGTTAACACAATGCCCTCAGTATAAATCTAACCGCTAGTTGCATTTCTCCTGCTTAACTTTTGAGTAGATGCTCTGCAAAGGACAAGAATTCTGTCTGGGGAAGGATTGCGTTATCAGCATATGTCTTCATGCCAGGTAGGACAAACTCACTAATCGAGAAATTCTCTGACTTTAAAAATAGGGGAAAGAAGTTTCAGGTTAGTAAGTGGAAAGCTTTGATTAAAAGATGACAGCAATAGTAATTTAGATAGTGTTTTTTTATCTTTTATTTGGTTGTACCATATAATCTAAACAATCAATTAAAGCAAGCTTATAATAAAATAAAGTAGGAATTTTTTGTTCCAAAACAGTTAAAGGAGTTTCATGACATTTTCTACTACTAGTACTTTTCCCTTAGTTTTTCCTCTGATTAAAATTGATAACTATATCGTTAAATGTTTCAACTGTAGCAGTTGCTAAACCCTTCTATAAAGGTGATTCCAGTGAAGATCCACACTTTACCAAGGCCCTAATGTTCAGAGCTTTGCAAGTTTTCTCAGTTTCTTTAAGGGAAATGAGAATCACAACTGGACAGTAGAAATTACAACTAACTTCCCTGCATAAACAAGATTACTTCTTATCTCATTATCTTTTGCTCTGCGTGCATGGGTACTACATCAGTAAATAGGTGGCAGCCTGATGATGCTACTTGGTTTGTCATTAAAAGAATATAGAACTAATTCAATGACATGCTCCCCACACATCTGACTAAGCACTACTCAGTGTCAAAAGACATCACTTTTTTGCAGGGAATGGCCAATTTTGCACAAATATGAGAGCAGGCCAAGCAAAGTATGTATTAATTTTGGTATATGAAATTACTTTTAATCAATGATTGCTGAAGCTTTTCAAATACCTGTATGTGTGAATAGCTCAGAAGGAATGGTTGTGTAAGTTGGTGCTTCCGCTTTTGTAATACTCATTTCAGAAAAAAAACCTCTGCTGCTCTGAACAGTTTTTAAGCATGTCTTGGAGAAAAAGGAATTTGTGCATGGCTTTTAGAAAAGGCACAAGGCTGTACATTCCCTATGCTGGTGTTAAAAAGGTTTAGACTAGCTACTCAATGTCTTTATTTAATCACTTTGAGTAGTTTGGAAAGATAGAAGTAGTGACAACAAGGGTTTTAATTACTCTCCAAGAAGCCTTGTAAAAGAATTCCAACTGTTCTTGAGCCAAATAGGAAGCTGTTTAATATGAAGTGCACAAAACAGTTTGATGTCCTATTTTTTTAGACTACATTTTTCTATTCATTTCCATAAAAGACTAAATAAATGTAATTCAACATCCTGAAGTAGTTTAAGTAAGCAGGCATTCTATTTGGCTTCAGTTTGATCAAACTTTCTACTGAGAAAAGATGTACTTTCCTTTAGGTAAGACGCACAGTGTAAATGCAGTATGCTATATTCTGAAGGTCAGCTTTGAATCGCATGAACTTTAGCTTAGAAGCGCAGTCCTAGTTCTAGCATAGTAATTGGTATTAAATTTTCCATTTTAAAATCTATGAATCCCAGGAGTTAGAAGCGGAAGATCAAACAGGGAATGCTTTTGTTTTCTGTTGCTGTGTCTTTCAATTTTTATGGTGTCTAGACCAATAGGTCAATCTCCTTGGAACCAAGCACGAGAAGGAAAGCACAAAGAGTCGTCTCATGGAGTGTTTAGTTGATTCTCTCATTCCTATTTCACAGCATGGGATGTTCTTCTTGTCTGAAAATGTACATATCTCTGTATATGTAGGGATGTGTGTATATATATATAGGTTTATGTTTATACAGGTATATATAGGTACATATATAGAGATGTGAGCGTATATAAATATAAAAAAATATTTTTTGAAAGCATTGCAGTGCATTGTGCTTTGGTCAGTGGGTAGGAGATTTCTGCCTGGTTATTCTCACTCTTTTGAATATTCCTGGCCTTATTGTGTTCTCACTGCATGCGGGAAAAATGCTGTCATGAGTGAATGCGCGCTTTTTTTCTTGTCTACAGTTCTGAGTATAATTCACTCGACATGAAAGCATTTAATTTGTGCAATGGTTGTATTGTGAAGGTATACTTATAAAATAGGAGTACTATTTAGTTACTGATTGATGTTATGTTGGAAGAATAGAAGAATGGTGGGTGCCATGTTGACTCTTTGATTCAGATCCTCAGAAGCAGTCTGGACTATGGCGAGACCTGCTATGAACTCAAAACCAGGAAAGCATTTCCACAAATGTTTAAGACCTGCCATTTCTCTTTCACATTTCTTAGCTGCTCCACGCTTGTATTATATGAGCATCTTCCAGCATTCAATGCAGGACCTTCGTTCCGACTCTTTTTCAAAAATTAGCCCTTTGATATGTATTTTTGATGATGGAAGGAAGGTTTTTCCTTAAAATATGTGTTAATTTCCATTACCTTTCCCCATATAAATGTCTGTAACTCCTGGCATAAGCCTCTTTTGTGACATAATGAGAGTTGAGGTATCTTGTTTTACGCTGGGTCCTGAAAGCGATGAGCTTTGTCAGCCCAAAGATGTGGTGGTACTCCAGTCTGTAGCTGCTAGTCAGCTGCCAAGGAAGGTCTGGGAGAAAGCAGGCAGTTCCCTTCTCCCTGGAGAGCAGAACAGTCCAGGACAGGTAAGACATTTGGTACCAGCTGCAGCTTCTTCTAAGGCTGGTGTAAAAAAAGGACAATTAAGTTCTAAACAGTGAAGAAGTTACAAATTACATATGATAAAATTGTCAGGATTTGGGAGAGTCTGTACAGTGTAACAGGATAGGCATATTTGAATACACTGCCACCCACTTGAGGTGTCTGTGTGTTCAGGTGTGCATAGATATATACATAGTAGGCCAAGCTACATGGCAACTATCAGCATCAACAAGAAATCCTGGTTTTTTTCGTGGTAGTTTGGTGGTTTGCAAACAGATGTTCTCCACTGAAGGAAGCATGCAGTGCTGTCAAGTGTTTCTTTCTGACTACTAACATTACCCATGTCTTGCTTAGATTTACCAGCAAGATACTGGACTAGCTGGTGGTACTTCATATGGTGTGAAAGATAAATAGAACTGACTGCTACCTCCATATGGTTGGTATTTGACTTCAAGAAATCTCTCAAGTGCGAATAGAATTTCTGTAGGACAGAGAAGCAGCATAAACTTGAGTGAAAAAGTAAATTTATAAAATTGAATACTCTGTGGTCTGAAATATTTACTGTGAATAAATGACTTAATGTTAGACAAGTGGTAGCGTGCAGATGACTTTTGCCAAAACCTGATAGCGTATGTAAGTTGTATGACCTCTAGCTGACATTGATGCATTAGTACCATTATCTGTTCATATCCAGGCCTAATTTATGACTGGAAGAGATGTAGGAGGTTGGCAGAAGAGTACGTTCTTCCATGTGATTCTTACCTTAGTCATGGGAAGGAGATTTATTTCTGTTTAATAACTGGCAAGTCTAGTTGCATCAGGAAACAGTTTCTTAAAAACTGTGTTCTAATGTAGAACTGCTTTTATTAATCATACAGGATTGATGTATTTCCCATAATATTTGCTGTTCCGTGGTGTTTTGTATACTACTAACATTGCATAAAATACCACATACGTGGATGTCCAGATGCTGCAGGAGAACTGGAGTTAACTAAGCACTATGAAAGTCAAATATGAAAAAAAACCATATTGATATTTCAGTGTGTACTTTAGTGTGCTGAATCATTTGTTAAATCAAAGTCTGCTGAGTAAATTGACCATTTCAGTAGAAGTTCACTGTTAAAGGAAAATGCCATTTAAAAGAAAAATGGATAAGTTCAGATATAAAGATACCTTTGGCATCAGTAAACCACAACTGGCATGTTCACCAACAAAGGAAATTTTAAATCCTCTTGTTATAGTTTGTGACTCTACTACTTTGTTTTCTTAATGACTCAGAAGCTGTAGAGTATCGGGGAAATAAAAATTTCCTTTTTTTCCCCAAGAAGACTTTTCAAAACAGGATTCTTCAGCTAGCATAATGATTTCCTTTCTGTGGACTTACTTAATTATTTATTTTAATGTGGCTTTGGAAATGTTTACCTCAGCTGTAGACCTGAAAAATTTTTGCATCGGACATTTTCACCAGCTTTCATATATGTTAATTTTATTCTCTGATCTTTTACTGTGTTAAATAAAGCAAATGTTTTTCTCACCTTTATTCTTTCTATTTTCTTCTAGAGGGAAATAATTGTAGTTTATTAATGAAGCTAAAGGGAGATAGACCCTTTAAACCTTTGTTTAGTATTTGATCTTCTAACATATATAGTAACACTTCTCAATCACCCACTGATTGTAATTCTTCTGAAAGTTTCAATGTAACCCAAAAATCAATATTAACAGATGTTGTTTGCTTAAGTCTGAAAGTGTTCCAGAAAAATGCTTGTCAAATGCATCCCATCTATGGTTTCATAAAGTTTCAGATTCACAGAATCAATATCAGCAGATGTTCACTACTTTTATTTTATTTTTTCCCAAGGCATTGCAGAAGTGCTTCTTCCAGCATAATTTTGAAAGAAAATTGAAACCACCGAGTGTATGACAGCTTTCACTGTTGCCAAAGAATATGCACTTGTCAGCTCTTTGAGAAATACATTGTCTTCATCTAGTATCATTAGAGACCAATAATTAAATAGAAAAAGATGGTTTTAATTAGTGCATGATGAATGATTGTCTAAATCAATCCATAGTGTAGTCCATACATGTTAAATTCTGTATTAGGGCTAGATTAGCATTTCTTTATCTAGGGAGAATGTTAATGTAGAAAGGAATTATTACAGAGATAGTTAGGAGTAAGATTAGAAAAAACTCGCTTCAGTGTGCATTGGTTTGGAGCATTTTACAGTTTAGCGTTTGTTATAAAGGGCTGACATGAAATCTATAATTTCTGCATAGACTCTTGTAAGGCCTCTGTTTTAAAGAGTGTGTTAAAAGACTCCTGCCTGCGTAAAACAAAATAATATGAAAAAAAAGGAAACAACCCCCCAAACCTTTTTGTTGGGCAGTTTGGAAGAAAGAATTCTTAGCTGTTTTATCCTTCTTTTAGTGTGCTAAAGAATGTAGTGGTTGAAACTTTGAAGCTGTCCTATGTAGTGAAGAACGGGTGCTCTAGTGAGGTTTGGGATTTTCTGGGTGGGGTTATTGTTCTGGTTAAAACAAAGTACATATACCTCAAATCAGCTGTATAAATGTGTATGTGCTTCTCTGTGTATGTGTATAATGATCTCTGATAATTTCTGATTGCAGTTAGGCAACTTCCTAGAAACAACAAAATGCATCCACTGCAAGTTCTGGAAAAGTGAGCAGCACTAATTATAAAATATTTTTGATATTAATAAATATTTTTGTTGCCTATCATAATCTTTAAATATGCCTCATTGTCAGTACTATATTAAAATGACAATGACTTTTCATAATAAGTAGGAATATAACAACACACTGATAAATTGCAGCAAGATAAACCTGCAGACATCTGCTTTAATATGATTGCGTGTCTGATGTCAGTAAGTTCTCTACAAACGGCATCATTTCTGTAGGAATAGCGGTTGGTAGAATTATACATGCAACAATCCAAGCTGATTACAAGTTCTAGTATATCATGGTCATAAAAATGTGGATTTTTTTTTTTTTTTTTAGTGAATTTAAACCAT